>JAABUV010000159.1_pt1 | contig 99080 bp, 89 predicted proteins | sample 5559971 | NCBI WGS metagenome assembly JAABUV01 (sample SAMN10711881, study PRJNA513362) | rock metagenome | isolation source: Antarctica rocks | place: Antarctica: Victoria Land, Knobhead nord | collected 2015-12-19 | reverse complement strand
CCTCATCTACTCGCTCACCTACTCGCTCATCTACTCGCTCATCTACTCGCTCATCTACTCGCTCATCTACTCGCTCACCTACTCGCTCATCTACTCGCTCATCTACTCGCTCATCTACTCGCTCATCTACTCGCTCATCTACTCGCTCATCTACTCGCTCACCTACTCACTCATCTACTCGCTCATCTACTCACTCACCTACTCGCTCATCTACTTGCTTACCTACTCGCTCACTCAAATTCCCTACCAAATTCTCTATCAAACGCTCTATCAAACGCTCTACATGCTTCAAATTATGAACGCATAACACGAGTTAAACAGTGCTTCAAACAATGCTTTTTACATGACTTGAAAACAGTACTGTTACTCTCGTGATTAGTAATTTTCGCTCTCAGTCGAAGGTCGACGCTAGGAAATTCAGAGAATTCAGGGTTTTTACTTCTTCTCACTTCTTTCTTTCGTAGTTTCTACTTTCTATTTCGTACGAAATAATGCTAATTAGCTCAATAGAACGCACTCTTCATGACTCAATATCAAACTTTCGATCAAACACTCTATCAAATTCTCTACATGCTTCAAAATACGCGTTGAACGAACGCATAACATACGTCAAACAGTGCTTCAAACAATACTTTCTACTGAGCTTTCTACTGAGCTATCAATCGAGCTTTCTACTGACCTTTCTACTGATCTTTCTACTGAGCTATTGATCGAGCTTTCTACTGATCTTTCTACTGATCTTTCTACTAAGCTATCGATCGAGCTTTCTACTGACCTTTCTACTGACCTTTCTACTGAGCTATCGATCGAGCTTTCTAGTGACATTTCTACTGATCTTTCTACTGAGCTATTGATCGAGCTTTCTACTGATCTTTCTACTGACCTTTCTACTAATCTTTCTACTGAGCTATCGACTGATCTTTCTACTGAGCTTTCTATCAAACGCTCTATCAAACATTCTACATACTTCAAAATACGCGTCGATCGAACGCATAACATGAGTCAAACAATGCTTCAAACAATGCTTTCTACATGACTTTCTACATGACTCTCTTCATGACTTTCTTCATGACTTTCTTCATAACTTTCTACCAAGCTTCGAATTGCTTCGCATTCAAGAATCAAATTTGTTCTCTATCGAGCATCAAATATGACTCTATCGTACACTTTACATGACTCTCTATTGAACATTCTACATGACTCTCTATCGAACATTCTACATGACTTTCTATCGAACATTCTACATGGCTTTCTACCTCATTAGTTTCCCCATTAACTTTCTCATTAACTTTCTCATTGACTTTCTCATTGACTTTCCCAGCGCATATATTAAACTGTGTAAATAGCTATTATTTAGATAGTCAAATTAACTATTAATTAACCTATTATACGAGCGCAATAACTATCTAGTCATTAATTCAATATTTGATTGTTAATAAGCAAAATGCGCAAATGTTGAAGAAGTCAACAAAAGAGATAATATCAATATTAGCTGAGTGCACAGCTAAATCAGCTAAAAATCAGCTAATAGTCAGCTAATAACTGAGAAAATCAGCTAATTTCGATCGTTAGCTGACACATGAGATTAACAGCTAACTCAGGAAAAGTCGACAAAAATCAGCTAATACTGACTTTTCCCGTCTCACGATTTTGCCGACGTAGAAATCATGCTCTATGTATGTTGCATGCAACGTATACAACATATTTTCAATAGATTCAACTGAACATGAAACTACAATGAGATTCGCATCTTCATTAAATAAAAGCAAATCATGTTATCAAGATGCTGATGCTTAGTTGACTTGAGATCTTTATCTAAAAAGCTACATTTGCAAAAGCAAGACAGATATACTCAGTGATGATAAGATTAGAAATGACGTTCAAAGCATTAATATGACATCAACGCAATAAAGAAGAAGAATTGTTGAGTACAAAATGAAGACTAGAAACTCTTCAGAATCAAGCGTTGCATCATGTGATTGACATCTTCAAGAAAGTGAACATTGAAACACTGAAAGTCAAAACATATACATTCTTGCTACATGTTCATCTGAACAAGCTACAGAATCAAGTCACACTACGCAGTTAAATTAACGACAGAACACAGAAGACTTGATGAGCATGCAAAATCATACATGCTCATTTGATAAAAATTAATAGACTCATCTTTCGCTTTTCAATCTTCAAAAAATGATATTTCTGAATGTTTCAATTCATAAGAGAGCAAAGATACAGTTTAAATGCAGACGACTCAATTTCTTAACGTCAACTCAAACAAGTGAATGTGCAATTGCACAGTTTCATAAAAGTCAATGAGATCTTTGATGAGAAAACTACAAGAAATGCATCGCAAACATTAATGCATCTTTCGCTTAAAGATCTCACTTATTCAAGAAGTCAGTAAGAATGCATGATGATTTTCAGAAGATTGAAAGCACTCTTGTAACTCACATCAGAATTGAACGCATAGAACTGAATGTTTATCTGCATTTGAGAAATGTATCGAGCGCGAATAGTCTTTGATACGACTGCGAATGAAGTCATCAGACAGTCAAGCATATTCTGATGCATTATTCAAATTGAATGCATCTTCGATCAAATATGTTATGAGACGTTGACTTTACAAACTATCGAATCATCATTTCAATCACGAAGAGTCTCAAGATAACAGCGAGAATAATGATGAAAATGAAGCTGCTGAAGCAGTTTAGAATGATAAGAACATTTATTCTCTAACATGTAATTATCATGAACAAATTTGATACAAAGTCTCAGTTTTATCATCTTGACTGCATGTAGCAGTTGTATAAACAGCGAGCGATTTTATATCTCAGAGAGTTTTGTTCACTCAACACACATAGCATAGATTTTTCTCATGAATCAATCTAATCAATGTCATAAGAATGTATAAATTATTATTATTATTATTAATGAAATCAATAAAGTGCTTAGCTCAGTTGAAAGTTTCATGAAACTAAATGAAGTGATCTTTGTTATGTCATTGAGTGAACTGAAGAAGAAGCTTTCAATAGTTTATCATGATTTTCTGAATATTTTCAATAAAGAAAAGATAATGCAGTTGCTTTTGCATTGATTATATGATCATAAGATTGAATTAAAAGATGAAAGTTAATTTTTTAAAAGTTAATTATATTTCATGTTGAGTCATAAGCTGCAAAAGATCAAGAAGTATTTAAAAGAAAACTTGAAGAAGAAGTTTATCACACTCAGTTAGATTAATTGCATCAAGTTGAGTACTTAAGTTCAAGTCAAGTACTTGATTTGAAAAGTATCAAGTTAAGTTGAAAGACTTTTGAATTCAAGTCATGTTAGATTGAAAAGTTGAATCTGAGAACTCAAGTTGAGTTGAAAAGCTGAACTCGACAATTGAACTTAACAATTCAACTTAATTCAACAAGAAGTAAATAAATAAATGTAAATAATTTAATTGAACAATCTTCATGATTCTTTGTCATGACTTTCTATTAAATCTTTCTATCAAACAGTCTTCATATTTCTTATCATGACTTTCTATCAAATCTTTCTATCAAACGATCTTCATGTTTCTTGTCATGACTTTCTATCAAATCTTTCTATCAAACAGTCTTCATGTTTCTTATCATGACTTTCTATCAAATCTTTCTATCAAACGATCTTCATGTTTCTTGTCATGACTTTCTATCAAATCTTTCTATCAAACAGTCTTCATGTTTCTTATCATGACTTTCTATCAAATCTTTCTATCAAACAGTCTTCATGTTTCTTGTCATGACTTTCTATCAAATCTTTCTATCAAACAGTCTTCATGTTTCTCATCATGACTTTCTATCAAATCTTTCTATTAAACAGTCTTCATGTTTCTCATCATGACTTTCTATCAAATCTTTCTATTAAACAGTCTTCATGTTTCTCATCATAACTCTTTATCAAATGCAAAAAGATAATGCAAAAAGATAATGCAAAAAAGCAAAAAAAATTCTATATTTAACTTTCTTAATGTCAAGCTTAAGTTCTTGATGAGTTGAGTTAAATTGACTCAATTTCTAGTCGAGTCAAGTCATGTCAAGTTGAAAATATGCTCAATTTGACTTAAATTAAGTTGAAAATGTGAGTAATTCAACTTTGAATTGAATTGAATTTAAAATGTTAACTTGAAACTCAACTTAATGATCAATTTATACTCAGCAAAGTGTCAGAACTCAGATTTACAAGAATTATAATTCATCAAAGAATAAACATGAATGTTACTATTGAAACTCAGATCTATAAGAATCAAAAAATAAAGAATATGTTATTGTTAAAACTCAGAACTCAGATTTAAGAGAATAAATATAAATGTTACTGTTGAAATCTCAATCTATAAGAATCAAAGAATATGTGATAATCAGATTTACTAAAGAAATAAACGAAGTTTATAAAAATGATATGACAATGTGATATTTTAAACAGGCATAAAATGAGTATATATTATGATAGAGCTAATTATTAAGAAGCTTTCAATAACTTGAGAAGATCAATTAACTATAAAGAGTTTGTCAAGCATTGTCAAGTTAAACATGACATAACTCATGATATATTAAGTTGAAGATATAACGTGATTTAAATAATATCTTGACAAAGTTACAGAGTCTTAAAGCTAACTCAGATCTGATCTTCAATTCAGTCTCTGATTTTAATCTTTAATCTAATTTCTATGTGTTAATTCATCATGATAATTGTCTTCTTTTCTAAGTGAGTTCATTCTCAATCTCAATAATTAATGTCTTTGTTTACTCTGATAAATGATGATGTGTACTCATGATTTCACTCTAGAAGCTCTCGATAAAAACCTTCAAATCTCTGTGAGAAAACAAGAAAAAGAGAAACTTTTGATTGAATAATAATTCATCTTCAATTATAATGCGTGTAGATAACATTATAAATAGTATATGTGATTTATAGTTGACGTAAATGACAGTAATAATGTGTAAATAATGCATAAACATTGTTCATTCTTTGATTAAATTGTGTTGTTGAAACAATAAAGTGTAAACAAGAGTGAATAATAATTGTTGTTTTATTTATCACTCTTTCAGTTTCTTTCAATCTTCATCTTCTTTTCATCTCATCTTCATTCTGTATCAGAGTTCTTTTTCACAACTTTGATAAAGAATTGTTTATATAGATAATTACATTAGTATTTACTTGAAAAAATTCTGTTTCAAGTATTAAAATGACATGCACTCGATTTTCAATGATTTCAAAAGATGAAAGATCAACAAAGTTGATAACAAAGCTGATAACAAAGCTGATGATGTAAGCAAGATATGCAATGCTTATTCTGAATTTCTTTGATTGAGACTGCAATCTAACAATTGCAGATCATCATTAAGAAGTCTGTTTCTTAATGTTTTCATGATCATGCAACATCATTTTCTGTTTCAAAACTTATTATATTCATGAATTCTAAGAATGATCTTGATGTTTCTGATGAAGAGATGAGCGACAAAATGAGTTCTGACACTTTCTCAGCATTAAAGTTCTTGCTTAATTCATCTTGAATTTCTAGTAATAAAAGAACAGTAAGTCATGTACTCAGCATTTAAATATCATTACTAATTTTTTTCAGCTTCTCTTGATGAGAATTAACAAAAGAAGTGCTGATGCTTTCAAGATTTTGAAGTGAGTAATGTGCATCAAATGTATACATAGATTTCATAATAAAGAGATGATGCAAAGTTGTGACATCAAGTTTTATAAAAAAGTGATGTATTGATGCTGTGTCTGATGTGCAAAGAAAGATGTCACATGCATTGCAATGAGTAAACTTATTCAATGCATTCATTAAACACTTATGTTTGAATTCTTAGATTTTGAATATATGCATTCAAACATTAAATGAGTTTTTTTGACTTAAAATAATATTCAAGACTGCATCAGAAGATGATGATGTGATCACTATTATGATCTTTATGATCAATCAAATGAAACTGAGAAAAAAGCTTATAACAGCAACGCATGTGAGAGATCATTTAAACAATACACGTAAGTCTGAATCATTTAATGTACAGAAGCTGCAGCTGAAAGAAGCAATGACAGCTAATGACATTGCTTGCAATGCATTTAATGCGTTTCACTATTCTGTATATTCTACTGCGTTTTGATATCATTTAATCACAGTTTTATAACTGACATGATATATTTATGAATCAATCTGCTCGCTCTGAATTTGCTCGTCTCACGTCTTAACATGAATCTCAAGATAAGTGAAAAGAAGAAAATTATGATTGCATCTTCTGCAAAAGATAATTGATGAAGTTGTGATGTCAAAACTCAGGTCTATGAAGATCAGAGTTCTTCAGAAAATAAAGAATAAACATGAGAATTATTCTTTAAACGCTATCATTGAGCTTTCAGATAAGAATCTGAGTCTATGAGAATTGAAGCACTGAGTTTACAAGAAACTTTACTGTTGATTCTCAAAGACACTGAGTTTACAAGAATCTCTATCGTCGATTCTCAGAAGCTTTGAGTCTACAAGAATTCAAGTCACATACAAATCTTAACGTTTCATCGACGATAAGAGTTCAAGTCACATACAATCTCAAGAAACTTCGCATGTAATCTTGCTTGACTCATCGACAATGCTTAAAGTCTCATCGATGATGCTCAGACTTAGTCTTCTGAGTATATAGAAAAGAGTTCACTTCTATATTTCATAGTCTAGTGTTAACTTTCTATATAAATAAATATTACTAAGTTACTATCAAATTTGATCATATTATCTACACGCATATTATTTAGTGTGACTGCGCGTTTCTCAAGCTACTCACAGTTGCATTCAGCGAAAGACAGATTCTTGCTATAAAAGACAATAAAATGTAATGTTTTCTTATTATCATACTGAGACAAAACTTCATCATTGACGTAGTTGAATGAGTTAATTTCAAGAATTGTCTTGTAAGTTTGATTAAAATGACGAAGTATTAAAGTCTTGATTATATGCTTCTTTATATGATTAAACATCATTTGATAAATCTGATTTCGTTTAAATATAATCTTCTTTTGAGTAAGTTGAATCATGAAATGAACAATCTTCGAGAAGTTCTTGATAAAGCGTTGATAGAAATTGCAGAAATTGATGAAGAATTGTATCTGAATGAGATTGATGAGAATAAATCATTGAATGATCATCTGTATCTTTCAAGAATTCATCTTTAGTTTCTTGATGAATATCAATAGTTCTAGAAAAATGATTTCTTACATATGAAACTTGCATTTGTTTATATTTATCTGTAGATCAGTCTCTCATAGTCTCTGCAAGATCAATCATACATGTCGCTTGTGCTCTTTCAGAGTCTTGCTGTAAATGATAATATCATTTAGATAAATCTGACAAAACTAATGTAAATATTCAAACAACACGTCATTCATATAGTGCTGATAGAAAGCAAATTCATTGATTAAATTGAAGAGCATTACATGATATTTATATAAGTTGAAAAAAATAATGAAGATAGTCAAATTCTTGCTGTTCAAGTGCATGCGTAGTTTGTTGAACATGACAATTATGTTTAATCAAATCAGATACTTGCTTTCTTGTATATGAGTAAAAGTCTCATCTATCAATGATAAAGAATAATGATTTCGTTTGATCAAAGCATTAAGCTTTCTATAATCTACGCAGAAACGCAAGCTATCATCTTTCTTTTTGACAAACAAGATGAACAAGATGTAGAGAACGAAGCTTGAGAAAATAAATTCTTTGTTCAGATGTTCAATCAGATACTCTTTTATCTTTTGAAGTTTGTAGTTGAACATTTTATAAAGTCTGCTTTAAGAAGATTTTTTCTCATCGATCAACTCAATTTTATGATCATAAAGACGATGAGATGACAGCTGATTGATTATCGCTCGATCAAAGATGTTTAGATAGTCATGATACTTGAAGAGAAGCTTGACTTTGACTTGCTTGAGAGTCTTGACGTGAGAGAATTCATGCAGATTCATACTTTCAAGCTTATTCTTGATTGTACTTATGAGTCGATCAATTTTCAAGATAATAATGACAAAGATGTTTACATCTGATTGTCTGATCAGAATTCTATAAGTTACAGTCTTTATCATTGCAATGTTCATTGAATCTGAGAACTGTTTGAAATCTTTAACGTTAATTAAAGTCACGTCATGCAATTTTAACTGTTTAACTGATCTTGATAATTCTTCAATCTTATTGAATGAGAATGATTTCTCGCTGAGTTGAGTGATAACAAAAGATAAAAATCTCTTTAGTATATAAGTAAAAGTCAAGCTCTTCTGTTTTATTATTGTTTTCTCGCTTAGGAAAAGAACAGTTGAGCAAGAATTGAAATTTGAAAATTGAAGAAAGTTGATTTACATATTTATGACTAGATCTGTTTTGTTCATTCATGTTTTTTCTAGAATCATTAGATTCAAATAAATGATATGAGTAATGAGTTTTTTTGCATAATAATCATTGAATTCTTGTATTGACTTTGCTTTGATCAAAGTCAAGAACTTAATTTGCAACTGATCATAAACAATTTGCACAATCACTTCATCAATGAATGAATAGTTAGCAGCTTCAGTGTCAATCAATGACTTTAATGAGTAATTAATTTTATTGCTAGAAAGTATATATTTAATAGTTAAAGATTTAGAAGCAAAAAAATCATTTAACATGCTCATCATTGAAGAAATTAACACATCTTTCATCGCGTCTTTAATGAAAGTCACTAGTTTTTTGTCTCGTTATTCTTAATAAACATTTTCTCATTCTTTCTATTCTTAAAAATGATGATTTCATGTAAGTGAGAAGTGAAAGCATGAGATGTTGAAGTGCTGATCTTGTTTAACTAAGAACAGTTCTTGAATAAGTGATTTGAGATCTTGCATGTATAGCAAATGATGAGCATTCTCGCTTGATCAGATTCAAAGATAGAAAAGATGATGAGTTTAACATAATCAATTACAAAGATTGACAGTGCTAATGAGAAAGTAACGTGTTTGTCAGATACTGCAGTGAGTTCAATGATTCATCGCTCGCTGCGTAGCTGATAATTGACTTGCTGTCTATTATTTACATCTTGAAGAAAGTTCTTTAAACAAATGAGCAAGACAAAATTCTCAAGACAAATTAATAAAGCATTCTGCAAGCAATTATTAATTTTATTCTGAAGATCATTCATCAAAATGCAATCATTGTAGTTGAGATAACTGAATAGTTTCATGAATTCAAAGTAGAAGACATTAAAAGACTTGTTGATTTGTCTCAAAGCATTATACTTATGATGACACTTTTGATTCTTATTCAGATCATTATATATTCTTTTCAGATGTTCAAATAACTCGTAAGTTGATGTATATGAATAAGAAATGTCATGACAACATTTGATGAAGATGTGCTCAGCAGCGTCATCTTCTAGTCTAAATATCACATAAACAATATGAATATTCTCAGTATTGAAATGATTAACATTTATCTAAAGCTTGTTGTCATTCTTGATTCTTCAGCTGTCTCATGTTGATTCATCTTCATCAGTGAATATAGAAAAGTTTGAAAACTTGAAGAACTTGTGATGATTATTTTCATTGAATAGAATGAACATCTTTCATTGAGTTCAATTCTCAGTAGAAGCTCATGACTCAATGTTTTGTTAAGTTCTTGACTGATCAACTTGAGATCATTTCTCTTTGAAAATTAAAATCTCTTCTCATAGTTAAATGTTAATCTTTTTAAGAATGTTAATTGATGTACAATTGATCTTTAGCTGATTTAATCTCTTGTTATGCTTGATCTGCATGATGATTCAGTGCTCAATGCATTTTAGAATCATGTTTTATTGAACTTTAAAATTATTCAACATCTTGATAACATTGTTGAACTGACTTTCAACTCATTGATGCAATTGATTCTTGTTCTTTATGTTTTATAAGATCTTAACTTTCTTGACTTCATTTGAAACATCGATAAATAGCATGAAAACTCGTCTATTTACAATGCTTCTAAGCAATCAAGCTGATCATGACTTGACTGACTTAAAGTCACATGTCATGATATCTGTGTATGTGATGATAAATATAAATTCAAAGAAGTTCTTATGAATTTTCTGATAAACAAATGAGTGCAAATTCAAAGAATTTCTTGCGAATTTTCTGAATAAAAGAAGTAGATTATTTCATATCATTTACACGTTGATAGCAGAGTAGTTGATAAAGCATTTATTTAATGTTAGAAGTCAGTATAAAGCAAGTCATATGAGTATCATTTAACTAGTAGATAAATGCTAAGAAAGAAAAGTATCTACAGAAAAGAACTTGCAGCTTATATATGTGTTTCTGATCTCTGCGCTAGGCTCGAAAGGGTTGACGCCTTACACAGATGACGCAGAAACTCGATGATATCATCTTTAGCTTGAATGCTCACTAAACTCAATTAGAGATAGTTGAGATCAAGAATAGAATCGAGAATAAATCAAGAATAAATTGAGAATAGAGTTGAGAATAGATTGAGAATAAATCGAGAATAAAGTCGAGAATAGATTAAGATTATAACATGCTCATTCTTTAATTGAGCAATAACATTATCAGTTATTATCTTCAATTCAAGAGCTTGAATAAAATCTTGAGTCATAAGATTGATGATGTAAATCAAGCAATTAATGAAATTCTGTGTTCTGTTTTATCAAAACTTATGATGATTCATGATTTTTTCAAGTTTCTCTTTCAAGATACTATTATTGCTTGCATTATCAGTAACAATTTCGAAAAGCTTGTTCTTAATAACGTAGTTCTTCAGAATTTTCATTAGCTTCATCATCAATTGATGATTGATATGCTTAATATTGAAAGATGTAAATTCAATAAAATGTTCACGAAATTGAAATTCAACATCAATTCAGTATATCAACATTCTCAAGTATGTTACTCTTTAAGAACTAAATCATGCATTCAAAGCAATAAAGACACGTTGTAACTCTGTAAGATTTAATCTAATCTTATTACAAATCTTTTTATAGTATGAGAAAATTATGATTGTCATCTTTATGCAATATGCAATTTGCAAATCTGAATGAAGCATTTGTAGCAGCTTTCAAAATTGCTTATTATCAATGATTCAAAAGAATAAATTTAAGTCAACAAAGATTTTGCATAATTGATTTTCTCAATTCTCTTGATTAATAGACTGATCGTTGAGTTGAGTTTTGATATCAATCTTCTGATTCAACTCAAGTACTCGATATCAATCTTCTGACTCAACTTGAATACTCAGTTTCAACATTCTGATTCGACCTGATATTGATTTCAAGTCAATACTTGATTTGAGTTTTCAACTCAACTCGTCAAGAAATCAAATATAATGTCAAGAGAGTTAAATATAGAAATTTTTTCAATTCTTCGCCTTTGCATTATCTTTTTGCATTATCTTTTTGATAGAAAGTCATAAAGGGAAACATAAAGAGAAACATGAAGGGAAACATGAAGGTTGTTTGATAGAGAGCTTTGGTAGAGAGCTATGATAGAAAGCTATGATAGAGAGTCATGACGAGAAATCATGAAGAGAAGTCATGAAGAAGAGCTATGATAGAAAAACATGAAGATTATTTGATAGAAAGTCATGATAAAGAGTCATAATAGAAAGTCATAATAGAATATCTATCTATTTATCTTCATGTCTTGACGGGTCGAGTCGGAAATTTTGAGTCGATACTCAATTTCAACTCTCTGATTCGACTTAAATACTTGAGTTGAACATCTCAACTTAACTCAAATACTCAGATTAAGAATTCTGACTTGAATCAAGTCTTGACGAGTCAAGTACTCAACTTGAACTCAAGTACTTGACTCAACGTGATTAGTTTATTGATTAAAGACAGAGATTAACTTGATATAACTTTTCTTCTAATAATTTGTCAATTTTGCATTATCAATTTGCATTATCAGATATGACTTACTCATTTGAAAGTCAGTTCAACTTATGATTGCAAGTGTTTGCATTTTCACTTTGTCGCTGCACAAAAGTCTGATTCAAAATGCTTTTTCATAGCAAATGTGCTGAAGTTATCAAAAGCTGTAGAATGATTCATAATTTTATTGCAGATTTTGCATGAGATTTTAGACAATTCTTCAACAATTGAAGTCAATTGTATAAAGTGATTTCATATATCAAATTGATTATCATCTGTAGTCTTTTTAAATTAAAGTGAATTATTTATCTTTTTTTGAATCTTGTTTTAAATACTTTCAACAACAGAGATTTGAGATCATCATTGTAGAAAAGAGCTATCTGTATTCAAAGTTCATTGAACATACTCGCTATTCTTTCTTAGCTTGAGCTGTGAAAAATTCTGCTGAATTTTGTTAATTGCTTCTTGTTTAATCTTCATCTTTTCAGAATAATGTAAAAAATTCATAAATCATTGAACTTAACTTGCAAAGTCTTCAAAATAAAGACTATTTGAAGATGAACTATGCAAAATGCTTTCGTCAGATAGATTGAAAGTTGTCAATAAACTAAACATTTTATAAAATAGTTTGTATTAACAACAATAGTTGTTAATAGCTTGAAGATAGTATATAAACGATGTAATAAGTAATGCAAAAAGCTAATGCAATATATAAATAATGCAATAAGTAATGCGAAAAGATAATGCAAAGAACAAGTAAACATGTTGTTTTATGTTTCTATTCTTAATGCTCTTGAAGTCAAGTTTGAGTTCTTGATGAGTTGAGTTGAGTTGACTCGATTTCTAGTTGAGTTGAAAATATGAGCAACTTAACTTTAAATTGAGTCGAATTCAAAATGTTAACTTGAAACTCAACTTGATGATCAGTCTAAACTCTAGTACTCAAGTTGATTTCAATCAACTTCAATTTCTTTTGCAGTTCACAGTAAATTACTCAAGATGCTTAAGCACTCAGCTTTTATCATTCAGAAAGAATCATTTTCAATTTACAGCATAAATGCAGCTTTCTTTCAGACTTTGTTAAATTATTTCAAGAAGAACAAAACTGAGATTTTTGCTATGTTCATTGAAGACATTGATAGAGAAATCATTTACAATACTCAATGCAAGTTAAATGTTTTAAACGTCTTTTCAATTAATGAAATGACTCAGAATCTAGAAGATATTAAAGTCAAGCTATCATCAAAATATCAGAACTTTTTAAATGTCTTTGATCAAGCTTAAGCAGACAAACTATTGTCTCATCATTCATATGATCATAAGATAAAGCTTACTAGTGATTCAACATCATCTTACTGTCGAGCATATTGAATGTCTCTTTACAAGAATCTTTTCAAAGAATTTATAAGTTTTAGCAAAGCTTCATATTTCTCACTCGTTCTGTTTATTTTAAAAGCAAATAAAGATTTATGATTCTGCGTTGACTATTGAAAGCTCAATGCTATTATCAAGAGAAATCGCTATTCTTTATCTCTGATAGATGAGATAATTAACAAAATAGTTGATTGCAAGCATCTGACTCAATTAAACATCATTTTGATGTTCAACAAACTGTGAATGCATTCTGATAGTAAGAACTACACTACTTTTATTATTGCTTTAGAAGTGTATAAATTAAAAGTGCTTTCATTCAAACTTATCAATGTCTTCATCTTGTTTCAACAGTATATAAATGATGTTTTATGAGACTTTCTAAATGACTTTTGTCAAGTTTATCTAAACGACATTCTGATTTACAGCAAAACTCAATGAGAACATAAACAACATGTCAAAATGATATTAAATTGCTTATGAGAAGCTGATCTACAGATAAATATTCAAAAGTGCAAATTCAATGTAGAAGAAATCATCTTCTTAAAAGTCATAGTATCAGAACAAGATCTTTATATGAACTTTATCAAAGTGAAAGTCATAGTCAACTGAACTACTTCAATTAATTTAAAAGAAGTTTAAAGCTTCATAAGATTTATTAACTTTTATTATCATTTCATTAAGAACTTCTTGAAGCTAGTTAAATCATTTACTCAGCTGACTAGAAAAAACATGTCTTTTGTTTGAAATAAAGTTTATGATCAAGCTTTTTACAATTTAAAGAAACAAGTCAGCTTAATTCTTGTACTATGACATTTTGATTTTAAACGACAGACTATTTTGAAAATCAATGCTTCAAACTATGTAAAAGATGAAATACTATCTCAGTATAATGATGAAAGTGTGCTTCACTTGATAGTTTTCTACAGCAAAAGCATGATTCTCACTGAATGCAATTATCACATTTATGACAAGAAATTGTTGATCATTATTCAATGTTTCAAACATTGAAGACTTAAGCTTGAGTGCACTGAATTACTCATTCAGATATTTATTAATCATTAAGCTTTAAAGATTTTCATGAAAAATAAACAGTTAACTCAACGTTAAGTTAACTATTTAAACATTTTATTCAAGTTTAATTTTCAGATCATTTTTTGATCAAATAAAATAAATACTAAAGTTGATGCTTTAATCAGAATGCTCATAATAAACATCTTTGAATCAGCTCAGTGCATTGAAAATCACTATCAGACTATTTTGACTCTTGATAAAGTAAATGTTCTATTTATCAAATCAGAAGTTAATTTCTATCAATGAATACATATTGTCAATTAAATGAATAAGCTTTGCAATAAATATAAACAAGTTATAAGCGAGAACAAGCTCAAATTTCTTAGCACTAAACTAAAGAACTGCAAGATCATTGATAACGTTTTATTTAAAAAAGACTTACTGTGAGTCTTTGAGAATATACATATGAAATTACTGCAGAAAATTCATGATCAATCATTTATCTTTCATCTTGATAATAAAAGAATGATTAATTTACTTCAGCGCTTCTATTATTGATCAGATCATCAAGTCATAATTAAATGATACATTTAAAATCATCATGCTTATCAACAAAGTAAGACATTTAAAGATAGCATTAATGAACTTTATCATTCTTTCTTGATTTTACAGAAATGCTGAAAAAATATAATTATGAACTTCATTACTGAGTTATTTCTATCAGAAGAATACAACATCATTTGCATAATTATATGTTATTTCATCAAGAAACATCATTATGTCTTCTATCATTGAAAAGATGATGACATTTCAGTTGAAGAAATGATTTAAATCATGCTATAAAACGTTTATTGACTTCATGATTTACTCAGTTCTATTGTTTTAAACAGAAACTCTCTGACAAAACATCAGATTGACTCGAAATCAGATATCAGAGTTTTAAGAGTTCAACTGAACTTCAAGCTGAGATGAGTGACTTACATACATCATGTCAAAGCAAAACTAGTAATTAGACAAAAGATCATACAGACAATCATTGAGTTTACTTGAGACTCATTAATGATGACAAGAAAGCAAATATACTTCATGATGATGCGTTCTCTGCTTAGTCACAAAGTCATCATATGATACATATCACAAAGAATGAAGAGTCATTGAAAAGATTTAAACATCAAGCTGAGATCAGTACAAGAAAGAGCATTGCAACAAATCATCAACATTTATCATGCAACATTAACAAAGACTTTACAGATAGAAACAAACACAGCGTCGATAGATATTCATCTACGAAAGCTGATATAAAAGTCAATAATGAACATGAACTTTCAAAAATCAGATGAAGTTATTGAGATGATGATGCGTTGAATTCACAACGACTTGATACTTAAAAGAAATCAAAAATCAAAGTTGTGCAAGATGTTTCTGCAGCTGAAGCGAAAGTGAATGAAAGAAACACTTGAACAGATGAAGATGAAGTGAAGTTATCTTTACATGATGATTCTTTGATCAGAGTCATCGAGAATAGTTATAGTTGTAAACAAGAAAATGTCAATAAGTCAACATTGTTTTGACACATTTACATTGAAGCAAAGAGTTTACTTAAATGATAATGACAGTAGAAAGAATATTATGACAATTACGATGAGAATTAACTGAGAGTTAAATAAAAGATTGAGAGAATCGACTTTAATCATCACTCATCATGAAGAACTGAAAGAATTGATTGCAAGAGTGAAACATTTTGCAGAAGTAGTGACAAAGAATCAAGAGTGTCATGAAAAGATATACAAAGTATACAGTGATAGTCAGACTTTTCTGAAAACAGTGAAAGTTATAATATCAACAAAAGATCAGACACATCTGCAATAAGTTCAAATCACGCATGAAAGCATTTGATTTTAAAAAGTTATGCTGAAGCTACATTAAGTGATGAGACATGCAAAAGTACTCAAAAATGAAGCGATGAACAAAATGACTAATGATGTACATAATTTGTCTTTATCACTGATTGAGTGTTAGCACATTGAAGTGATGATGAGACTGACGCTCATACAGAAACAGATCAGACAAACATGAAGAGTAGTCTGAAAAGAGAAATTCAACGCAGCTCATTTTCAATATTTAACATCAGAGATGATACATCAACATCTGTGACTGCACAAGAATCATGTGAAGTCTCACAGCGCATTATTGATGCAGCTACGCATGAGAAAAATTGACTTCAATTAATTTCTACATAAAAGATGAGTACTTAATGTCACTACAACAACATGCAAGTGTAACAAAGTTCAAATGTTGATTAAGCACATTTTATTAACATGTTTCAAATGAAAAGTAGAATGAAAAGCAATGCAATGAAAAAAGAACATCACGAACTTGAGAAAGTTCTTGAGCGCAACAATGATGATCATTCAAATGATACTTTCAATGAGCATACTGAATCAATTTCAAGCTGTGACATCATTAAAGAATCAAATGAAAGAGAGAGAAAATAGAAGAGAAACAGATTCATAAAGTTCTTGCATTGAGAACAGTTACAGTATAAAGCGCAGAAAGAAGCGATTTTTTGATGCAAAAAGAGCGCTGCGCTAGCGCAGCGCTCGCTACAGTATATAAAATCTTGCATAGACTCATAATGAGTGTTGAATCGAGTAAGAATTAAAAAAAAACAGAAACTTTCAATTCATATTAATAATATGACAAAGTTTTTGCAAGTGATTAAGAATCACAGCTAATTTATTAACAGTTTATTTTTCTGAAATCAACAATCAATCAAAGTAAGTCAATCAAGATGTGAAATGCTGTCAAAGATTAAGTTAAACTAAAGATACTATTAATATAAAAGACTGATATTATTATTACTTTGATAGAATTTAAATACAAGACAATACATCAAATAATGTACAAGATGAAAGATAAAAAGTGAAAGAAAAGAATGAAAACTCAACTTTTATATACATGAATTGAGCAAAATCAAGACTAAACAATAGTTTTATTGACTTAAGATTGCAGAAGTTCATGCATATGACTGAGATGATTGAAACAGAATTATTGAGACTAAATTAAGATAATAATGATTAAATTAATGACTTGATTTATTGAATTGCAAAACAGATTCAATGAATGAAAATTATTTAAAATATTGATAATTTATGTTTTAAATTAAGTTGATGATCAAAAACAATCATAATGCACGTAAAATAAATTTTTGAAAAGAGCATTACAAATGAGAGAGTAAGAATCAAGTAAACGAATAAATGATGATGAATTGCATGAACAGTAATAATGCTGATTCAAAAATAATTGCAAGCAACGTTGACTCATCACAGAGAGACAGCGACGTGAAGTCTAAATGCTTATGCAATGATGAGATAAATGTTATCAGCATCATTGATTTGCTAACATAAACATCAACGTTAGAAAAAGAGAAAAGCAAAGATCATTCATGAAAGAAAGTGATTTTAAAGCTGATTTGACATTTTTGAAATGTTTCAGAAAAAAAGATTGAAAAGAAAGAGAATCAAGATGTGTTTATCGTGAAGAATGTACAAAAGTTGAAGACATTCATTCAACTTCTTAATAAACAGCTACAAATGTAAGAAAATACGCGTTTCACATTTAAAACATCATCATAAGTCAATGTAGTAAAAGAAGAAACAATGATGAAAAAGCAATGATTCAGAGATAATTTATCATCACTTTGCAAAAGATGCAAAGTTCTAGTGAAAATAGTGAAAAGAAAAAAGATGAAAAAGATACAAAAGAAGTTAATTGATCAAATCTTTCAGAAAATTGAAAACATGTTGATGATGCAATAATATTTAATTATGTTGATTTGCAAGCTTAAAAGCGAAGATGTTGCACTGCATGCAGTAAGCTCAAAAGCTTAAGCAGCTCTGAAAAAGTCTCAGAAATGAGTGAAGAGAATTACAGACTCAGCGCATGTAATGTATCAAAGCTTTGTGATACTGACATATGATGTACACATTACATTAAACATAAGCAATCAGGAGACAGTCATTAAAAGATTGATGAAAGACAATGCAAGACTTCATGAAAATTTAAAGATGCTGAGAATAGCTTGACTCAAAAAGATAGTTGAGAATGAGAAGATTCACTCATCACTCATCATAAAGATTGCAATCAAAACGATGACAAATCAACTATTGAACATAAGCATGCTAGATTCATATCAAGAATGCTTATGCAAATTGTTTGAAAAGAACTGTTGTATTACACAGTGCTACAAGTGCTTTGATTTTAATTATGTGATTAAATCTTGCAAAAATGAAGAATGCTGCTTCAAATGCACAGATAAACATCACATTGAAAGATGAGTTGTATGAATGAATAAAAAATGATGCGTGAACTGCAATAATAATCATGAACTTTGAAGATGCTCATGTCTCAAGTGAAAACTACAGATAAAGTAATCAGAAGAAATCTTTCAAAATAAATTAATCAGATATTCTGAAGTATTGAAATATAATTGCTTACTCTCTTCTTTCTCTTTGAACTTCTTAAATTCAATGAATCTCTTGAATTCAATGAATGTCTTGATGATGACAAGCAGTCGAGATGTCAACAAGTCAACATGACAAGTAATGAAAGTCAAGAAGAGATGAGTCAATTGCTCTTCATGCATGATTAATGACTCAGAAAACATGATGTTTAAACAGACATAAAAATGTTAAATAAAAAAATGCAAAAGATTCTTAGTGATTGAAAGCATACAAAAAGTTGTCTCAGTGCAGAGTCAACAGCAGCTACAGATATTTTTATGACAAAACAATTCTTTCTGCAAATTCTACAATATAATATCAGAAAATTACTAAAAATTCAGAAATCATTCTTGATAAACAGAAAGATTCGCAAATTCAACATAATAATCATTCAGAAACAGAGTTGCAACATCAACGTTTTACAAACATTTAACTTAACTCACAGCTTCTTTCATTTAATAAAAAATTCATCATCTCAGATAAAAATATGCATTTACGTCAATAAATATTTAAAACTCAATTAATGAACAGTGACTGATGCTTTACTAAACATCATTATAAATGCAAGATTAAAGTTACTGCTTGAGTTAAACATAATTACTAGAAAGACTTACAATCAGCTCACAACAATAAATTTAGCGTTTGACAATGAAAAAATACAGTTTATGATACATAAATACAAGATGAGAACTGATCTGCATCAAGAATCTGATCATCTTTTGATTGTCATGAAGTTATGTTTACGCACATTCTTTATACAGCTTACGACTCGTCAACTATGAAAGAAAATAAACATCAAAGCATTAAACGCTTATTTAAGAATACATCTTCTTATCAATCATTCTTTGAACAACAAGACAGCAATAAATGACAGAGTAGTTGAAATCACTCATGCATTACAAGAAGTTATTAAGAAATTTACTTCTTAAGCAAAGTCATTGAATCAAGCATGAGACTTTTGAAATCAGAACTGCTTGAAAGTTATGATAAAATCATGATGATTATAAATCATATGAAAAATGCAAAGTACTTTAGAAACATGAAATGATTATCTGAAATACAACGATCACAAAAATCAGATTATTAAAGAAATAAAACATTTACATTTTAAATTTTAAATACATGAATGAAGCAATGAATCAAAATTAATTTAATGCTTCGCAAAATAAGTCAGAATCGAAAGTCAGCTACTCAAAAAACTTTCACAGTTTTCTTCATTAAAGAGCAATGATTTCAATCACATGACAGAATCATTTAAAGAACAAATGAAGATGTTATAAAAGAAATTCTTTTCATCATCTTTTCAAACAAACATCAGTAACATTTTAAGATCATTTATATTGCTGACAATGTCATTCAATTCAGTCTTATTGCAAAACAAGATGAGATAAATGATACAATGAGTAAAAGTCAACAAAGCATCAGACGCATTTGAAATTTCAAATAAAGCTCTTTAAGTGAGCTTAATGAAATTGACTTTAATACTAATCAGTTTGTTTAATGCATGTGTAACTCACAAATATCACTCAAAGCAGTTTAAAAAGACTCAGATAATAGTACTATGCAAATCAAAGAAGAGTGATTACATTGATTTGAAAATGTATTGATTCATTGCTCTGCTTAACATCATGAGTAAAACATTGAAATCAATCATGATTAAAAGATTAAGTAACATTGTTGAGACTTATTTCATGCTTTTGAACGCTCAAATGAGAACGAGACGCAAGTGATTCATGATCTCAGCGCTAAATCTACTAGTAAATCAAGTACACGCAGTATGAGACTGCAAAATCAAGTACGTGATCTTCATGCTTAGTTTAAACATCATTGAAGTGTTTGATCATGTCTTGCACATCAGATTTCTGCATACTCTGAGAATGAGAAGAACATTGAACTATATAATCAATTGAACTCGTAGCTTTCTGAAAGATAGAAAGTCATTACTGATGTTCAATGAATAAATCAGCGTGATGCAATGAATAAATGCTGACATATCACAGAGATTTCTCATCTCATTGATTCTTTTTCTATTCTTTAACGCAAGTTTAATTGAAAAGTGCAAAGCATTAGAAATTAAAATCGAAGTATTTAACTTTGTAAATGATATCAATATTCTGATCTACGATAGATTCACAGAATCAATCTGCGAAATATTAAGCAAAGCACACGTCGTCTGTATGATGTGAGCTTGAACACATGACGTCACATTCGCTTCAAAAAAGTACAAATTTACACATTTTACATGAAAGTCAAAAAGATTCAACATGATGATCAATTTATGTATTAAAAACTTGGTAATAAAGTTGAAGTTAAACATATAAATTCTTGAAGTACAACTGAACATGAAACTACAATGAGATTTGCATCTTCGTCAAATAAAAGCAGATCACGTCATCAAAATGCTGATGTTTAGCTGACTTGAAGTTTTTACTTAAGAAGTTACATTTGCAAAGATGAGACAAATATACTTAGCAGTAGTGAGATCAAGAATAACGTTTGAAGCATTAATATAACATCAACGCGATAAAAAAGAAGAATTTTTAAGCATAGAATGATGACTAGAAGCTTTTCAAAATCAAGCATTACATCATGTGATAAACAATTTTCAAAAAGTAAACATTGAAATGCTGAAAGTTGAAACATATATGCTTTCGCTTCATGTTCATCTAAACAAGCTACAGAATCAGACTACATTATGCAGTCAAGTCAATGACAGAATGCGAAAGACTCAGCGAGCATATGAGATCATACATGCTCATTTGATAGAAACTAATCAGCTCATTTCTTGCTTTTCAACTTTTAAAAAGATGATGTTTTTGAATGATTCAATTCATGAAAAAGCAAAGATACAGTTTAGATGCAAATGACTTAATTTCTCAATGTTGATTTCAATAAATGAACATGCAATTGCACAGTTTCACAAGAGTCAATGAGATCTTAGATGAAAAAACTACAAAAAACGCATTGCAAACATTAATGCAACTTTCGCTCAAAGATTTCATTTATTCAAGAGATTAGTAAGAATGCATGATGATTTTCAGAAGATCAAAAGCACTTTTGCAACTTACATTAAAATCAAACGCATAGAACTAAATGTTTATCTGCACTTGAAAAACATTTCAAGCATGAATAGTTCTTGATGCAACTGCAAATAAAGTCATCAGATCATCAAACATATTCTGATGTATTGCTTAAACTGAATGCATCTTCGATTAAATATGCTTCAAGACGTTGACTTCATAAACTATTGAATCAGCATTGCAATCATGAAGAATCTTAAGATGACAGCAAGAATGATGATGAAAACGAAGCTTTTAAAGCAGTTCAAAGTGATAAAAGCACTCATTCTCTAACATGCAATCATCATGAACAAATTTGATACATAGTTTCAGCTTTATCATTTCAACTGCGTGTAACAGTTGCATAAATAACGAGCGATTTTCTATTTCAGAGAATTTTGTTCACTCAATACACATAGCATAGATTTTTCCTCATGAATCAATCTAATCAATGTCATAAAAATGTAAGAATTTATTATTATTATTATTATTAAGTTGATGATCTGACATCATGACAATAACTTTTCTCTTCAAGATTGAGCTTTTGCAAAATGATGAAAAGAAACAAGATAAGATGAGAAAGAATTGAAAATAAAGATTGAAACAAGATGAGAATTGATGTGAACGCATTTTAATGTAATGAAGCACAGATGAGACTGAAATAGATCTGAGTCATATTTAAGTCAAATCTGAGCAAAATGTTTAAGTTAAATCTTGACAAGATCTGAAAGATGAAATGAGATGAAACAAAATGCATTTTAACATGATGATGTACAAATGAAACTGAAATAAATTTGAGTCACATCTGAGTCAGATTTAAGCAAGATGTTTAAGTTAAATCTTGACAAGATCTGAAAGATGAAACAAGATAAAATAAGACACATTTTAACATGATGATGCACAGAGAATTGAAATACATTTAAGTCACATTTGAGTCAGATTTAAGTAAAATGTCTGAGTTAAATCTAAATAAGATTTGAGTCAGATATGAGTAAAAAAAAGATGAAATGCAGTTTAATATAATGATGTACATATGAAACTAGAATACATCTGAATTACATCTGAGTCAGATTTAAACAAAATGTCTGAAATAAATTTAAACAAGATTTGAGTCAGATCTGAGCTGAGTTGAAATAATGAAGATTAAACTTAAAGTTCTTAATATTGACATTGAAACATCACATACGACAGTACATGTAATTCTTCAACGACAGAGTTGATAAAATGATATTCATTAAATGTTTACTTATAATTATTCAGAAGATTGAAAGACTTTTAAATAGAAAAGTGATCTTTTCAATTAACATAATACTTGAGCAGAGATGAATTATAATATTTATCACGCTTGAAGTTTAGTATGCTGTTTACATATCAGAATCTCTCATTATTTTTAATGATAATGAGTTCTTGAGATTTCTGATGTTGACTCAAAAGAAGATCACTTATGATATAATTCAAAAGAATGACATGAAAGATTGAATGAATCTTCATGAATATTGAAAAATTTAACTCAATGATTAAAGAATTATTCTTGAAGACATGTTTAATCTTGAAGAAATCAACATTATGATCATTTAACTTGATAGTGAGATGAGCAATGCTGAGATTGCAAGCATTTAGTTAAACTTCATCTTTGATGAAGTATTTAAAACAAAAATGATGAAAGAAATTAACATTGAATTCATAAATGATCTAAGCTATAAGCATCTCATCACGTAAATGCTCAGTTAATTTCTTCATCTTTTTAATAGACTTTTTGACATTGATTAACTTGTTTCAAGCTTAAGATGTAAGATTCTTAAACAGATATTCAGAAAACTTGAAGTTTAAATGTAAGTTTTGACTTAAATTGATTAAGAAGAATGATGTTAAAGTGATTAATGATGATGTGTTATTAATGATGAATTTAACTTCAGAAAGTCACTTAGCTCAGTCATTCTGCATGTAGTTGACGAAGATTCAAAGATAATGCTTCATGACAGCATTAATTCTCTTGATTTAATCATTGATTTTAAAGTAATACATCATTGATAACTTAGCATTTATCTTCAGCATTTTACACATATGTTTTCAAACATTGAAGATAAATTGTATGTTTCAATCAAACATGAAGAACTTAAGTAAATCATGATGTTTTTAAACATAAGCATAGAAGCAGTTGATAACTTTTTCAACTTTCATAGAAGTGATGAGAACTAAATGTCTCATTTTGATAAAACAATTAATGAAGATTAAAACATATTTATATGTGATATTCATGAAGATACTGAGCGATAAAGAATTTACATAGTTCATGAAAATATCACATCAACAATGTTCAAAGACTGAAAAAGAATACAATTATTCTTGAGTTCATTATTTAAAGAGTTTGAAACATGTATACATGTGATAGTTTTGTACGAAGCGTTGAACATACTTATAAATGTTTGATTATCAGTAAACTCAACTGATCAGTTCATAACTTTTTGCTCTTTCTGAATAATTATTAATAACACTATCATGAGTGAGCTGAATGATACAAAGATATAGTTTATTTGAATTAAGCATGTACTTTCTTTCTTGAAGATACAGATGATTCTCATGTTCTTTACACTTAATTAAAGAAATCTTGTTGTGATGTCATGCTTCATTACAAAGTGCTTCAATTATTTGAACTGTGAATTTATCATTGATTTTAACTTGCTTTCATAATGTCTGAATGAGAATGTCAGCAGAATCTTCATCAAGATTCAGAATGTCTTGATTTAGCTGAGACTTAATATTTTTAATGTTGAATTCTTCAATTTCTAAATTTATGAAAGTTAAAATTTGTGAAAGTGTTAAAATAACTGAAAACAGATGTAATTGAACTGAATCTAGAATGATGATTTGTGACTGAAGCTTCATGACTTTAATGTTAAAGATGTTGAAGATGAGATTTTTAATAATATCTGAGTTTAAAACATGAGTTTTCAGAATTGTCTGATGTTGATATTGATATTGAGAATTGAATGTATTTTTCTCTTTAAGAAGATCTTTTGAGTGACGTGTTAAAGCATTCAACTTATCATCGATCTTGTTGAAATGATAAGCGATGCAATAGTTGAATCTAGACAGAAACTCACTTCAACAAGCTTAATAATGACTCAACTGCTTAATTAACATGAAATACTCAAGATTTTTGTGATTCGTGATCATCTCAACAGAATAAATAAAGTCTTCAAGCTCTGATCATCATTTCTTGAAAGCACAAACAATGATCATGAGTTCTTTATCATAGATTTCATAGTTACATTCAACTGAGTTATGCTTTTTCAAAAAGTAAGTAACTGAATGAAAAATCTCATTCTCATCATATTGAGAAAGAATGTCTTTGAACACATAGTTCAAAGCATTGATTTCTATTACAATCTTGTGATCTGAATTATAATGATGAAGAATAATTTTGAAAGTGAAGACTTTCTTAAGAATGTTGAATGCAATCTGACATTTCTGAGATCAGACAAAGAGTACATCTTTTCTGATGAGATGAGTGAGCGAGATAGTTATTCTACTATAGTCATAGATGAATCTTTTATAAAAGTTCGTGAAATCTAAAAAAACTTTAAATGTCTTTAATATTGATCAAGATGAATCAGTTGACAATAATGTTTATCTTAAAAGAGTTCATCTTAATCTCTTCAATGATGATTATCAATTCTAGATATGAGACTTAAGTGACGTGAAACTTGCATTTAATTATATTCATCTGAAGATCTGCTTTTTGCAGCTTTTGCAGAATGAGCTTGACATGAATCTTGTGCTTGAGTTCATTGTCGAAATAGATCAAAATGTCATTCAGATAAGCTGTATAAAACTTATTCAAATGTTCATAAAGAGTATTGTTGATGTACTTCTGAAACAAGACAGACTCATTACATAAATCAAAAAGTATGACTAAATACTTGAATAATTTAAATCGAGTGCAAAAAATGATGAAAGCTTCATCTTCTTCTTTGATTCAAAGTCAATTGAATGCAGAGATGATATTCAGCTTAATAAAGATTTTAGTTCAACTTAAATAATTCAGCGTTTCTGAAATCAAAGACAGAGAATATTGATTCTTGACTGTAATAACATTCAGATCTCAATAATTCATACAGAAGCAAAGTTCTTCTTTAAGTTTCTTGATGAAGAGAACAAAGATGATTATCTGAAAGTGACTGACTTGAATAAAATCTTTGCTCAGATTCTCATTCAAATAACATCAAAGTTCTAGAATTTTATCATGACTTATATTATACAAAGTAAAGACTGAGAATTAAGCATCTTCTTTAAGATGTATGAAATGATCATGAACTTAATGCAAAGACAAGATATTGACGTTCTTCTTGAAGAAGATGTTTAAAAATTCAAAATATTTGAATGACAAAATTGTGACTAAATCAAGATTCTTACTTTGTCAATAAACTTTAAGATCTTCTTGTGTCATGAATGCAGTCAAATGAAATTTCTTTTTCATTTAATGAAGATTCAGATAATGATTCTTATCATACATACTATCTTAAGAGTGAGATTATTATGAGTCTGCATAAAGCGAATTATATGAGTGTATTTTAACTAGAAGTTCAAAGCTGAAGAAGAAAGAAGATGCAACACGTCGTGAGTTTTACTCATGAAAACACGCTAGATTGCTAGTATATCAACATCAGCTTTATACTAGTCTATAATAGTTTAACATGATTTATGTTAGACTAACTTGAAGTGCATGCTTATAACATTACTTTCTTTCTTCATCTAGTAATGTTCTCATTGCTGCAGTTTGATTAATCTTTCTTAAGTTAATTTCTATCTTGACTTGTTCAAATATTGTTCATGAAAGTTATTTATGATTTTTAAGCATTCTTTGAATTCACTTTCATTGACGTTGTATCAATGTAGATTGACGTCATATTCTTTTCAATTGACATGATATTATAGTCATTTGTCTCATTCAAAGTGTCTGAAGTTCAATATGTTCTTCACTTTTCATTCATCTTCATCATCAATCACTATAAAGTCAGATGATTCATTTCATTATTCATTCAAAAAGTTTTTTAAGTTTAGTTGCAGCAAATTTGATGCAAACTTCAAATGTATCTTCATAGTCAATGATAGTTTCAGTTGATAAACATGTTCAATCTCAATCAAAATCTTGAGAAGTTTTAGCATTTTATCATTTAGCTTCTTTGATGATCGTAAGATCATTATGTTTCTAAAATTCAGAAACATCATGTCATTTATCTTGTAAATCATTTTCTTTTAATGTTTATCAATTTATTTCTTCATTGTGACTCTGACTCTTGCTAAGACTTGCTTGATTAATGCTAGTGATTGTTTCATGTGTTTGAATATATTCTCTGCTTTGCTCACTTCAATTCTAGCTTGAGTGATTTCATATTCAGTTGAATTTAAATCAAAGTTCATGTGAGAGTGAAAGTTCTTATTCAGAAAGAATGTTGACTGTTCAATTAATGATGAAATAGCATTGTTATTAATGAATTCAATCATAAATAATCAGATGAATCAATCATCTTGCATATATAAGCAGTAGCTTCGTAAATATCATTTCACATTCTGATTTGCTCTTTCTGTCTGATCATTGATTTGCAAATGATAATCAATGAATAGTTTCATCTTGATGTTGAGTCTCAGGCAAAGAAATGTTCAGACAATCAATATAAATTGAGAATCATGATTGAACATTATTGATCTTGATAGTTCATGAGTTCTGAAGACTCATATCAACAGCAGTTTAACTGTTTATTCTGTGAAGATTTCTTCATCATCTGATCAACATGATATATAATGTCATTTCTAAGACAATCAATCTATGACTGTCAGAATCACGTTGCTTTCATCACTTTCTGATAAATTGATAATGAAGTTCAAGAATATGTTTTGTCATCATTGTTTAAATATAAGCAATGACTTCAGCAGTTCATTGATTCAATCTCTCGATGCTTTTGATCTACAATAAACGTAACAGTTTTGAATGTAGCATTTGATCATTATTCTCATCTTCAATCAGCAATATGATCATCTCAACAAGTTTAATGTTCAATTCATGTCAAAATAATTATTGATTGAAAGATCATGTGCTTCTCTTATTAATTGAGTAATCATTGACTGAAAAACTTATAGTTTATCATCTTTTCAGAGTAATTCATCAAGTACTCTGCAGTTGTTTAAATCAATATCTTGATAAGTTCTTCTGTTTTGTTTCATGATTGCTTGAATATTGATACATAGTTGATTCATTTAATTTTCAACTATAATCTGATTTTGAATAGAAATCACTTCTTCAATTGAATCTTCATTAACTTTCGATTCTTGTTTCAACTCTGAGTCAGATTTAAGCAAGATTTAATCATCTTCTTGATCAACTTTTATTGACTGTAATTCAAATTTGCTTTCTGATAATAGCATCTGATGCTGATATAGCTTTCAATCATTATTTACTTCAATCGACTTAACGTTTGACATTCTGATTAGCGCGTTGACTTTCAGATTCTGTTTTTCTGACTAATATATGATCTTGAAGTTATATTCAAATAACTTCTTAGCTCATTTAGTCTGTTGTTTGATCAGTTCTTTGATGATTATGAAGTACTTTAAATTCAGATGATTGATGAAGATCTTAATTGAAATATCTGTACATTTCAATTCAGAGCATCAATACTTTAAACAATGAATATTGATCAGCAGTTTTTTGTCATAGATTTCATAGTTGCATTCTGCGAAAATCATGTTCTTGTTATAAAAGATCACTGAATGTAGAATGTCTTCATCATCATATTGAGACAATACTTCGTCATTGACATAGTTCAAGAAGTCAGTTTTCAGAATAACTTCTCTGATTGAGTTGAAATGCTTTAAAATGAGAACTGTCATCACTTATTACTTCAGTTCTTTAAAGATCATCTGACAAATCTCTGTTCATTCAAAGAAATGATTTTTTCAAATTAGCTTTATCATGAATCAAGCAATCTTTGAAAAGTTCTTTATGAATCATTGATAGAAATTGCAGAAGTCAATGAAGATCTGCTCATGAATCAATGATTGAAACACTTTTCAGCTTCAAATCACATCTACTTTTCAAGAATTCATTCGCAAATCATTAATGAATATCAGTAGTTCAAGAAATGAAATTTTCTGAATCTTGAATTTGCACTTGTTAATGTCTATCTGCAGATCAGCTTCATGAAGCTTGTTTAACACTTCTTTCACATGAGTTCTATGTTCTTTCAAGATCTTACTATAAATGAGAATATCATTCAAGTATGTCTGACAAAACTTGTGCAGACAGTCAAACAATACATCATTGATATAGTGCTGAAAGAACGCAAGTTCATTGATCAATTCAAAAAGCATTACTCTATACTTGTAAATATTAAAAAAAGTAACAAAAGTAGTTAAATTCTTACTTTCTGAACTCATGCGCAGTTTATTGAACGTGATGATAATGTTGAATTAAGTTAAATACTTACTGTCTTGAATTCAAGCTAGTACTTCATCTATCAAAAGTATTGAATAATGATTTCTTTTGATCAGAGCATTCAGTTTTTAATAGTTCATGCAAAAGTGAAAACTATCATTTTTCTTTTCGATAAATAGTATTAATGAAGCGAAGAAAGCTTTGCTGAGTGTAATAAACTTCTTCTTTAAGTTCTCTTTTAAATACTTCTTGATCTTTTGCAACTTGTAACTCAACATGAAATATAATTGACTTCTAGAAGATTGATTCTCATCTTCTAATTTAATCTTATGATTATATGATTAATGCAGAGACAACTGCGTTGTCTTTTCTCTATCAAAAACATTCAGAAAGTCATGATAAATTATTGAAAGCTTTTTCTTCAATTCATCTAATAACATGACAAAGATCATTTCATTCAGTTTCGTGAAATCTTCAACTGAGCTAAGCACTTTGTTGATTTCACTAATGATTAAGAAGAAGATCTTAATCTTCTTATTCTTGACTAAAGTTCAATACACAGTGACTTCAATCATGATAATATTGATGAGTCTCTTTTTCTTAGTTGACTGAAAGAGACAAAGTTGATTGAAGTCAACTTAAGTGCTTTGCTTTCATATGAGTACAGATTCAATGAATTAAACAGATTCAATGAACTAATTCACTAGTTTTTGATTCGTAAGTTGCTTCAAGATGATTGTCAATATAATCATTAAGTTCAAGTTCTTTCATTTCATTTTACAGATTTTGCTTGACTCAGATCTGTAAAATGCTGATTGACTGCTTGCTTTTAAAACAGCAGATTTTAATGTTTAAATATTCAATGAAAATATTAATTAATTATTTGCAAAGTTTATCAAAATTTAATTTCTTTTCAATCAAAGATTTTCAATGATTATTTTATGCTGTTTTAAATGAGTTATTAATAAAAACATCATTTTATTCTTGTGTTCTTGTATCATAATCAATGTATACAGAGCATATGTAATCGACTTTCAATCAGAAATTTCATCATACAATCAAATTAACTTTGATTTTAACAATGATATTGATTGAATATTAAAGTATTCACATAGTTTTAACATCAGAAATTCATCAATAAATGTCATATCAATGACTTCAGTATCTATCAGAGTGAGAAATCTGAATATTTTTTCTAGATTACTTAAGATGATGTTAACAGTGAACAACTTGAAATTAAATGTATCATCAGACATGCTGATGAAACAAAATATAAGTATATTGCTTTCAATCACTACTTTGATGAAAACAGATCGTTTTTTGAATTTGCAATGATTTCATGCACTTGAGTTATTTTAAAACAATCATATGCTTTATGTTTTGACTTCTTGCATTTAAAGCAGAGTTCTTTCTTAAACAACTTTTTCTGAATGAGATCAAGATTCAATATTCTGAGTTTCTTTCACGAAAAAGCAGATGATGATATGCTGATGACAGAGAGAATGCTGATAACAGAATGAGCAGCTTGAACAGATGATGCTTTAACGACTGATTGAATGTTTAATTCAGTCAATCTAACATTGACTTACATGCAAATGTCAATAAACTCATTCAAATTCGTGATTCATTCATTGAGCGTTGCTTGCTGAAGATCTGAGCTGATCTTATGCTGAAGATCATTTAGTAAAGTCTCGTTATTATACTTTAGTTTTGCATTAAATCTCTGAAATTTCATTCAAAATTCATGAAAGAAGATCTTGTTTTAATACAGCTTCAAGTACTGTTGTTGAGTCATATGACAATGATTAAGATCATCATACATTTTATTAATGATTGATAGTACTTCTTTGACTTCTAGAAAGAGATTTAGAGATGTGTTTCTCATTCATGATGCTATGTGCTTGATCACAGCTTCACTAACTCAACTTTCAATGTAAACAATTTTCAACTCTTTAATAGAAAAGTAATTCTTGTTTGTTTTCAGTTTATTTTGCATTCAGAATAGTCAATTGTTTACATTCTGCATTGAATTTTCAAACAGAAGTGAATTTGATAACTTGATCAACTTTGAGAAACAATCTTCAGAAATTAAAGTGCTTTGTCAACTTAATGCAGTTTTTAAATGATGTATAATCACATTCTTGTTTCTAACTTCTTTCTGCAGACACGTCTGCATAATCTTCAACATGATGTTTATCTTATTGATATTTTCTAACATCTGAATCATGTCATTGTAAATCTCGATTTTGATGTCATGCTGTTGATACATGTACTTAATAAAGACAATGAGATCATCTACTTTATAAGTACTTATTTAAGCATTCAGTTCAGTGCTGATGCTGATCTTGATTATTTTGTGATCAAAAAGCAACGTGTTCATGTTTTTTTCTTCTGTATTCAATGACACATTCATGTCTTCTTCTTCTGATGCTGTTCAATTCTGTGATAGAAGTAATTCTCTTCTAGCATTTTGAAGTTTGTAATGAGCAATGCTTGCTGATTCTGAGCTTCTAGTCATTGTATGAGTAGAAAATTGCTGATTAAGATTTTGATGTTACTTTATTGAACTTTCTGAGTTCAAGCAACAACTAGTACTTTATCAAACTTTCTGAGTTCAAGTATCGCTGAAATTTCTGATTTCTGATGATGAACTCAATAAAAAGTTAGTCAAGAGCAACGCGTTCATGTTCTTCAATTCTGATTCTATTGAAATTTCTGATTTTAAATCAAGATTCTTCTTTAGAAATTTCAGGTTTTTATTGAGCTTTCTGAGCTTAAGTTCTGATTCTGCTGTTGAAATTTCTGAGTTCAACTTCTAATTAAGTTAATTGTGTAGCTTGTTTTTGTATTATTTACACATTGATAGCAAGATTAATGAGCTTTGAACTAATGTTATGAGTTTGTATAGAGCGAATCATATGAGTGTATTCTAACTAGAAGTTCAAAGCTGAAGAAGAAAGAAGATGCAACATGTTGAAGATTTATACTCATAAAGACACGCTAGATTACTAGCGTGTTAACATCAGCTTTATACTAGTTTATGTTAAACTAATTTAATCTATATTAGACTAACTCAGAGTGCACGCTTGCAACATTATTTTCTTTCTTTATTTAGCAATGTTCTCATTGCTGCAGTTTAATTAATCTTTCTTTCAATTTCTATTTTAACTTGTTTGAATATTATTCATGAAAATCATTTATGATCTTCTGACATTTCTTAAACTCATTTTCATTGACGTTGTATTAATGTAGATCAACGTTGTATTCTTTTCAATTAACATAATATTGTAATCATTATTTATAGTGTCTGAAGTTCAGTATTAGACTGATCGCGTCAAGTTGAGTACTTGACTTGAAAAGTATCAAGTTGAGTTGAAATTTTTTTGAAAAAGTGTTGAATTGAGTTGAGAAGTTGAATTCAAGAACTTGAATCAAATTGAGAAGCTTGACTTAACAACTCGATTTGAAAACTCGACTTGATTCAACAAGATATTAGATAAATGTAAATAGCTTGATTGAACAGTCTACATGATTCTTCTTCATGACTTTCTATCATGTTTTCCCGTCATGACTCTCTATCAAAGTCAAACGATCTTCATGTTTTCTCGTCATATTTCTCGTCATGTTTTTCTTCATGTTTTTCTTCATGTTTCTCTTCATGTTTTTCTTTATGTTTCTCTTTATGTTTCTCGTCATGATCTTCGTCATGATTCTCTATCAAATGATCTTCATGTTTTCTCGTCATAATCTTTTATCAAACAATCTTCATGTTTTCTCATCATGACTCTTTATCAAACAATCTTCAGGTTTTCCCGTCATGATCTTCTATCAAACGATCTTCATGTTTCTTCTTCATGACTTTCTACCAAAAAGATAATGCAAAAAGATAATGCAAAAGTCGGAAAAATTTCTATATTTAGCTCTCTTGACGTCAAGCTTGAATTCTTAACGAGTTAAGTTGAATTGACTCAATTTCTAGTTGAGTCAAGTTGAATTGAGTTGAAAATATGCTCAATTCAACTCAAGTCAAGTTGAAAATGTGAGCAATTCAACTTCAAGTCGAGTTGAATTCAAAATGTCAATTCGAAACTCGACTTGATGATCAGTCTATTCAGTATGTTCTTCACTTTTCATTCATCTTCGTCATTCATCACTATAAAATCAGATGACTCATTTCGTTGTTCTTTCAAAAAGTTCTTCAAATTCAGTCACAGCAGATTCAAGATGAATTTTCAATGAATCTTCATTGTCGATGACAATTTCAGTCAATATGCATATTCAATCTCAATCAGAATCTTGAAAGATTCTAGCATTTTATCATTTAATTTCTTTCATTATCTTGTGATCTTAATGTTTCTAAAATCTAGAAACATCATGTCATTTATCTTGTAAATTATTTTCTTTCAATGCTTGTTAATCTGTTTCTTCATTGTGACTTTAACTTTTGCTAATGCTTGCTTGATTAATGCTAGTGATCATTTCATGTGTTTGAATATATTCTTCGCTTTGCTTGCTTCGATTCTAGCTTGAATGATCTCATATTCAGTTGAATTCAAATCGAAGTTCATACAAGAGTGAAAACTCTTATTCAGAAAGAACATTGACTGTTCAATTGATGATGAAATAGCATTGTTATTAATGAATTCAGTCATAAATAATCAGGCGAATCAATCATCTTGCATATATGAGCAATAACTTTATAAATATCATTTTACATTCTGATTCATTCTTTCTGTTTAATCATCAATCTGCAAATGATTGTTGAAATCGTGTCTAGAAACTAATCAGAGAGCGTGCGTGACTAGTATGATTGATCAATAAAGATAGCTATGACTAAGACTTTAAAAATATAGAAGAAAGAAGATACAAAAGATAAGAAGAACATGCTTTATATAGTAGTTACTCAGATCAACGTTAGTCTCAAAGAAAACATGTTGAAACACAAGAAAGATGTTGGTTCAAAAGATGTTTGCAACACAAAGAAATGTGTTTATCATAGAAATCTGTTGATTATTCGTAACACAAAGAAGTGTGTTTATTTAAAAGACAATAGAAGCTGATGTAAAAGATGTTAGAAAATAAAACAGATGCTGAGTCAGATTTAGATCAGATCTCGATCAGATCTCAACTAAATCATTGACTAGTTTTAATCAATACACAGTGAACTTGCTAATATTCACTGTGAATTGATTAGAATTTGACCTTTGACACATTCATAACATTACTTTTCTCTTCAAAAATTCATGTTCACATGAATGTTATTTCATTTCACTTGTCTGATCAATCATGATTTTACAGACTTAGATTTGCAAAATTCTAATTGATTGTCTGATATTGCATCAATTCAAATTAGCGCTAGCGTGATTTGTTTAAATAAAGCTTATGAAATTCAATTAAGATTTTTTCAAAGTCTTTGAATTTCTCTTTATCAACATAGTATCATTCATCATCTTGATTTAGTTCTGTTCATTTGATCTTGTATTGTATTCGATCTCAATAGCATCTGAAGTTCAAAATGTCATTTATCTTTCAATGCTCATCATTTTTAATAGTCAGAGATTTAAAAGATTCTGAATGTTGTTCTAATAATGAGTCATTAAAATAGAGACGCAGTAGCTTTGAGCTGAACATTGAATGAAGTCGCTTTAAACTTTCAGATAAATGAAGATGATAAAAGATTTCAACATTTGCAATGATTTGATAAAGTTTTAATTGTTTGTCTTTCAAATCTTTGCATGATCTTGTTGTTTTCATGTTTCTAGAGAATAATCAAACTCAGTTATTTACTTCATAAATGACGTCTCATTTATGTTTATTTATCTGAGTTTCAATAATCTGCTTAGTCTTTTTCAATTTTTGATGATCAAAGATAAGAAGTTCTTTCATTCTGATGATAATATCATCAGCTTTTCTAACTTCAAGACGTTCACAAATTATTTCATAGTCAGTTGTATCTGAATTGAAACTCATTTGAGAGTGAAACTTCTTATTAAAGTAGAACAAGATCATTGAAATGATCAAGAAGATATTGAAATTCTCGCTGAATTCTATTATTGATAGTCATTTTGCTCAATCATTCTGCATGTAATTCCAGTAAATTCTTAGTTCGCGTTCAACATCTTAATTAGCTCATTTCAATTAATCATTGATCTCAAAATGATAAGCTGTTGATAAATTAGCTGTAATCTTTAGTCGCTTGCAAAAACTTTGTCACATGATTGATATGAACTGAAAGTCTCTGTTTGAAACAATAGAATTAAATAGATTATGAAGTCAATAAACGTTTCATAGCATGATTTAAACCGTTTCTTCAACTGAGATGTTATCATCTCTTCAATGACAAAGAACATAATGATGATTCTTGATGAAACAACATATGATTGTGCAAATAGCATTATAATCTTCTGATAGAAATAGTTTAGTAATGAAGTTCATAGCAATATCTTTTCAGCATTTCTGTAAAATTGAAAGAGAATGATGAAGTTTATTAATACTATTTATAAATGTCTTACTTTGTTAACAGACATGACAGTTTCAAATGTAACGTCTAATCATTACTCAATGATCTGATCAATAGTAAAAACGTTGAACTAAATTGATAGTTTTTTGATTGTCAGAGTGAGAGATGAAAGACTGATCATGAATTTTCTTTAGCAATTTCGTATGCATATTCTCAGAAATTCACAGTAGATCTTTTCTGAACAGAACGTCATTAATGATCTTGCAGTGCTTCAATTTAGTGCTATGTAGCTTGAGCTTATTTTCACTTATAGCTTGTTTATACTTATTACAAAGCTCATTTGTCTTGTTGACATCTTTTACTCGCTGATAGAGATTAACTTCAGATTCAATAGCTAGAATATTTATTCTATTAAGTGTCAAAATAATTTGATAACGATCTTCAGTACACTGAGTTGATTCAGAAACGTTAATCAAAAACATTCTGATTAAATCATTGACTTTAATGTTCATTTTGCCTGATTGAAAAATGATCTGAAAGTTAAACTTAAATAGAATGTTTAGATAATTGACTTGACGTCGAGTTAACTGTTTTTTTTCATGAAGATTTTCAAAGTTTGATGATTAATGAACATTTGAATGAGCAGCTCTGTGCATTCTAGCTTGAGTCTTCAGTGTTCAAAGCATCAAATAATGACTAGCAATTTCTTGTCATAAATGTGATAATTGCATTCAGCAAGAATCATGCTTTTGCTATAGAATGTTACTGAGTGAAAAACATTCTCATCATCATACTGTGATAGTATTTCATCTTTGACGTAGTCAAATGCATTAATTTTCAGAATAGTCTATTGTTTTGAATTGAAATGTTGTAGAACTAAGATTAAGCTGACTTGTTTCTTTAGATCATCAACAGCTTGAACACAAACTTCATTTTAAACAAAAAACATGTTTTTCTAGTTAACTGAATGAACAGTTTAACTAGTTTCAAGAAGTTCTTAATAAAATGACGATAGAAGTTAACAAATTTCACGAAGCTCTGAACTTCTTTTAGATTAATCAACGTAGTTCAGTTGACTATGACTTTCACTTTGATAAAGTTCATATGAAGATCTTGTTCTGAAACTATGACTTATAAGAAAACAGTTTCTTCTATGTTAAATTCGCACTTTTGAATATTCATCTGTAAGTCAGCTTCTCATAAATAACTCATTATTATTTTGACATGTTGTTTATGTTTTCATTAAGTTTTGCTATATATCAGAATGTCATCTAGATAGACTTGACAAAAGTTATTTAAAAAGTCTCATAAAACATCATTTATATACTGCTGAAACAAGATGAAGTCATTGATAAGTTTGAAGAAAAGCACTTTTGATTTATATGCTTCTAAAGCGATAATAAAGATAGTGTAGTTCTCACTATCAGAATGCATTCACAGTTTGTTCAATGTTGAAATGATGTTCAATCGAGTTAAATGTTTGCAATCAACTATTTTGTTAATTATCTCATCTATCAGAGATAAAGAATAGCGATTTCTCTTGATAATAGCATTGAGCTTTTGATAGTCAACGCAGAATCATAAATCTTCATTTGCTTTTAAAATAAACAGAATGAATGAGAAATACGAAGCTTTGCTGAAAGTTATAAATTCTTTGAAAAGATTCTTATTCAGATATTTCTTTACTTTCTGAAGCTTGTAAAAAGACATTTGATATGCTTAACATTAAGATGACGTAGCATCACTGATAAGCTTTATCTTATGATTGTACAAATGATGAGATGATAACTTGACTTTAATATCTTCTAGATTCTGAGCTGTTTCATTGACTGAAAAGACGTTTATGACATCTAGTTAACATTGAGTATTGTAAACGATTTTTCTATCGATGTCTTCAATGAACATAGCAAAAATCTCTGTCTGATTCTTCTTTTTTCTATTTATCAGAACTTGAAAAGAAATGATATTTATGTTTTGAATCAAGAAAAACTCTTTCTGAATGAATGAAACTGAATGCTTGAGCATTTTAAAGATCTTGTTGTGAGCTGCTGAATGAGTCAAAGTTGATCATGATTAACTTAAGTGCTTCATATTTGACAAGATTGAAAAAATCGAAATAGAAATATTTAATTGATCAGAAAATACAATAGTATCATATTTCATGTTCAATAATATTTTATTTTTGTTCATTTAAAGTTTGTTTAATATAACTTCATGATGTTCAATATTAATTATCAGCATTGACACTGTTAATTTCTTATGACTTTTGATAGTCAGATTAAATAGAATCTTATGAGTAATTGCTTTTCTGAATAGCTTTTCATCATATTCTCATATTAACTTCTCTTTTATCAATAATATAAATTGTATTTCAAGTTTCTTGCATACTTTATTGACTAGTCTATCATGTATCAGCATGTAGACGATGAAATCACTGTCTATTAAAGATCAAAGGCTGAAAGATTCATTCTGAAAGATAAGAAAGACATCAATCAGAAAAGACTTTTCAAAGTAGTTTTCTTTCAATAGAACTTTGATTTGACTGCACAAAAATATGATCTCTATTTCTTCAATAATTCTGAAAGAAATAATTAGTTTTTTGAATTAGAATTTGATTCAGAATTCAAATGATTAAACTTATCATCTTTTAAAACATTAACTTTAAATTGATCAAAGCATTCTTTAGAAGTATGATTTGATTTGTGACAGATGAAACAAATTTCAACTTGTAAATCAATGTCTTTGACGTTAGTTAAAATCGTGTTACGCGACTTTGAATGATTAACAAGTATAGTAACTTTGATCTTTCTATAGAAAGTTCTTGAAACTTCGTCAGCAAAGATGACTTACTTTCTGACTTTGTTCAGAAATTTCTTTTCTTTAATGTTACTCATGATTCAATGCTCATTATTCAAATAAATCAGATAACTATGAATTTCATTCAAAGATTTTGACTGAATCAATTGACTACTTCAAGCTGCATGAAGATGATAAACTATCTTGTCTCGTAAATCAATGATCAATTGCTTTTCATGATACTTTAGATAGAAAAACAGACGTTGAAATATTAAATAGAAGTTGTTAAATTTGCTTTTTTCTTGAGAGAAATTAGCATACTTTCTTCAAAAGTTTGTCTCTTTGTCAGAATCATTATATAGTCAAGCAAGTTCATTTAGTAAATCATTAAATATTTTATAAAAATTTAATAAATCTTATTGATGTTGAGCTAAAGTAGCTTTGACTGCATCTTCATTGATTCTGAAGTGAATATAAATCAGTATTGCTTTATCAGTATCAAAATGATTGACGTTGATTTCTAGCTTATCATGAATCTTTTCTTGTCAGTCATTTCAGATAAATTCTTTTTCATTAATAAACAAAGATGAATTTGAAAGCTTCTGAGATTGCTTGATGAATGTGAAAAGAGTAGAAGTAGACTGATCATCAAGTCGAATTAAGCATATTTTCAACTCAACTCAACTCAACTTGACTAGAAATCAAGTCAACTCGACTTGACTCATTAAGAATTCAAGCTTGACGTCAAGAGAGTTAAATATAGAAATTTTTCCGGTTTTTGACTTTTGCATTACCTTTTTGCATTATCTTTTGATAGAGAGTCATGAAGAAAAACATGAAGATCGTTTGATAGAGAGTCATGACGAGAAACATAAAGAGAAACATGAAGAGAAACATGAAGATCATTTGATAGAAAGTCATGACGGAAAAACATGAAGAAAAACATGAAGAGAAACATGAAGGGAAACATGAAGATTGTTTGACTTTGATAGAAAGTCATGACGGGAAAACATGATAGAAAGTCATGAAGAAAAATCATGTAAACTGTTTGATCAAGCTATTTACATTTATCTAATATCTTGTTGAATCAAGTCGAGTTTTCAAGTTGAATTATCAAGTCAAGCTTCTCAATTTGATTCAAGTTCTTAAATTCAACTTCTCAACTTAATTCAACACTTTTTCAAAAAAATTTCAACTCGACTCAACACTTTTCAAGTCGAGTACTTAACTCAAACTCAAGTACTTAACTTAAACTCAAGTACTCAACTTGACGCGATCAGTCTAGATAAAAGTCAATGAAGTGATATTTCTAGTCACTTGCAGTTGATGTTGTGCTTCAATCAATTTATTCTGAAGCGTCTGATTCAATTGATTTGATCATTTCTTTGCTTGATCAATTTCTTCAAAGCGAGTCTTTCATATTTGTTCGCTTGATATTTTGTCAAATAAATCATAAGCTTTCACATTTAAATCTCGTTGAGTTTAAAGACTGTTCAAATCTGCTAGAAAAATCTCTGAGTCTTGTTTGACTCAGTGTTGTAACTGATTTACATTTTTTATATTTCAGAGAATAGAAGCTTTCAAGAAATCATCGAAAGTTTGAAAATTAAACAAAGATTAATGATGTTTTTGTACGAAGTTGATTCTAAGATATTTCAATATGCGAAGTGATAGCTCAGAATAAATGACTGAATCTGAAGTGACAGAAGAATAAAAACTTTGATAATTCTTGAAGAAATTTTTCACAGATGATTGAGTCATAGCAAAGAGTTAATGATTGAGCGAAGAGTGATGCTCAACAGTATGTGATGAGATCACTGTTCTAGTGTTTTAATCTTCAAAGAAGAATGTTGTTGATTTGAGAAGTTTTTTTGTGATTCTCAAGCAATCAATGAAGATTCTTTATCATTGATTCTATTAATCAATTTGAACTGATGCTACTGACTGAGCGGTAAATTCTCTAGCAATCACATAATCATATGTTTTCGTTGATTCTATTGATCTTTTGATGTTGTTCTGTCTTTCAATGTCATTGATTATCAAATACACAAATTTCTTTATATTCATTTCGTTATCAGTCGAGTGAATTTGAATGAATATAGAAATCAGTATCATGTGATTAATGAATTCTTAAAGTAATGTTGAAATTATGTCTAGAAACTAATCAGAGAGCATGCGTGACTAGTATGTTTAATCAATAGAGATAACTATGACTAAGACTTTAAGAATATAAAAGAAAGAAGATACAAAAGACAAGAAGAACACGCTTTATATAGTAGTTACTCAGATCAACGTTAGTCTTAAAGAGAACGTGTTGAAACATAAGAAAGATGTTGATTTGAAAGATGTTTGCAACACAAAGAAATGTGTTTGTCATAGAAATCTGTTAATCACTTGTAATACAAAAAAGTGTGTTTATTTAGAAGACATTAGAAGCTGATGTAGAAAATGCTAGAAAATGAAACAGATGCTGAGTCAGATCTAAATCAGATCTCAATCAGATCTCAACTAAATCATTGACTAGCTTTAATCAATACACAGTGAACTCATTAACATTTACTGTGAATTGATTAAAGTTTAACCTTTGATACATTCATAACAATAATAGTCTGTAAATAGTTTTATCTTGATGTTGAGTTTCAGACATAAAGACTTTCAGACAATCAATATGAATTGTGAATCACGATTGAACATTATTGATCTTGATAGTTCATAAATTCTGAAGATTCATATCAACAGTAGCTTGACTGTTTATTCTGCGAAGATTTCTTCATTATTTGATCAACATGATATATAATGTTGTTTCTTAAACAATTGATTTATGACTGTCAGAATCGCGTTGTTTTTATTACTTTCTGATAGATTGATAATAAAGTTTCATAATATGTTCTATCATCACTGCTTGAGTATAAGCAATGACTTCAGCAATTCATTGATTCAATTTTTTAATACTTTTGATCTATGATAAACATAATACTATTGAGCATCATTTTCATTTGAACGAATATATATTATATATGTTTAAGCAAACTCGATGATCTCTGACAATCTTCAGAGCTAAAATTTGTCTTGAAAGTCGCTCTGAAATGTCAAGCACTTTCTCTATCTAGATGACTAAGTCTATGAAGTGAGTGAGTGAAGCAAAAGCGCATTTCTGACTGAATTCTAAGAAATGAAGAAACAGAAAGAGATGATGAGAAAAACAGAAGAGAAAACAATTTATTTATCTTCTTTTTTCTGCTTAATCTTCTTGTTTTCTAGCGATTGACATTAATCAAGTCAAGTCAATTAGCAGTTATTTTCGCTTGTTGATAATCTTCAGTCAAGCTGAATCTTCTATCAAGTATCATCTTCGTTTGAACAAATATATATTATATATGTTTGAGCAAACTCAACAATTTCTGATGATCTTCAGAACTAAAATTTGTTTCGAAAGTCGCTCTGAGATGTCAAGCACTCTCAAATCTCAGAAACGTCGATGCAAAGTATTAAGATTAACAAGAACTCTGATTTTAGTCAACTGATTGAATGTGATTATCTTTGATATCTTCTAAAGATATTTAGTATATAGCTAGAATGAGCTTCAATATATAAGCGATAGCTGTTGAATTTTCATCTCTTTAGCAACTAAATTTCATTCTTCAAAAGCTTTGCTTAATGAGCTGAAATGATTGCATCTCGACGAAAGAAGTGATCTCAGTAACGATCTTTTATGCTTTGCGTGACTAACGTTCTGCGCAGAATCTTGATGACGTGAGTTCATGTGTATGAATATTCTGAGTCAAACAAAAACATCAGTAAAGATGCAGAAAATCTTGAAAACAGAATGACAAGTGACTTTTTAACGCACGCTTCGTCATCGACAACAATGATGATTAATGTCATTTCTCATCTGAAGAAATTGATTTTGAAGCTTGATAGAATGAGTTGCAATGAGTCATTCTGAAAGATAATCGAACTTTTAATTAAATGTTACTGTTTGAAGTCAGATTTTTTATTCAATTGACTTCATGTAAACTCGCTTATGTGTAGAAAGTCAGCAAACGTCAGGTAAAATGACGCATGTCATGTTATTTCTTTAATGATAGATTGATCAAATTGACGTAGTAATAGTAATAGTAAATTTCATGTTATAAATCTTTGCTTGCGAGTCTGATCATCATTTTGAAGCCTTCAAATTTCAATTATGATTCGCTGTAATATATAATAATGAAATGTCTTGATCTCAATATCAAAATATTCAACATCAATGTGATGTGATCATAAATTAATGAGATAAATTTTAATGATTTTGACTTTGATCATCTTGTTCTTTAAATTTACTGATCAGCTGATCAGATTTAAGATTGAAGTTAAATATTTGACTTTGATGATTAAGAAGCAAAACATGAAGTAGCTTCTTTTAACTGTATTATAAATGTCTTTGATGAACGTTGCTAAATTTCATCAAAGATATTTAACTGCTGAGCAATTAAAAGAAATCTCGCTGTATCAGAAGCTCAATGACTCGCGCTGATTGACTGAAGTGTAGTTAGCTGAGAAAACTCGTCAGCAATAGTACTAAACTTTGCTTGTGAAAGTAAATCAGCTGAATTAATTTTCATGAGTTGAAATTCATAAAGCATGTATGCAGATATCGTGTGCAGTCATCAGCAAGACTAATTATCGCAGATGCAGCATTGTTTCTTCACGCATGAAGATTTTGTTTATGTTGATGATAACAGCTACGTTGTCATCATATATAGTGAGATTGCATCTTGCAAAAACAGAGAGTCATGCTGTCAAAGCATGAAGAACAATTATCATTTCTTTGACATTGATATGCTTGTTACTCAAGCGTGTGTTAAATTGATTAGAAAATGTTTAACTAGCAGCTGATGATAGACTTGAATGAAGCAGATAGTAGTTTTTTATGCTATGCAGATCTGAAGCATTGATTCAGAAATATAAAGAATGTCTGAATTCATACTTACGAAGCAGATGTACATCATTTCACTTTGAAAGAAACATCTTTCATCATAGTAAATCTTGTCACATTAAATAATTGATGCGCTGCTTGCGTGATTTGATGATGATTAAGTCGTTGAACAGTCATTTGAGAAAGATTCTTTTAGAAACTACAATCTTTGCAGCAAATGACAGAAAGTCTAATAGCGTCTGTAGCGTCTCGTATGATAAAAAGCTCTTTGTAAGCATGCTGTTGATGAGCTGAATTATCTTCAGATGCTTGTCAGATGATAAATAAGTTATCATATTGATTGAGTCAAGCTCAATGCTCAAAAAAATGCATGTGATGTTGATAAGATTCTTTTTAAGATTAATGTTAAACTTTAACTGAGTGCACAGATCATCAAAATTGCTTTTGTATTTACAAGCTTTGATTATGTTCACTTGTATGACTAGAAAGTTATTCAGATAGTGTATTATTGAGTTTCATTGCAGAGTGACTATGAGCATTCAGCAAAGATCTTTAGCGAAAAGATTGAATAAATATGATGACGTGCGTAGATTGAAGAAAAGAAAAGCGATTTATTCAATACTTATCTTCTCAGAAGAAATCAAGCAGTCAGTGATCTGATGTTGCTATCAACACATCACAAAAGACATTAATTAAATCTCTTTTAATGAGAACTGCATTTTGATTGATGTCACATAAAGTGATGATTGCTTAATCAAAGATGAAATATTCAATTAATCTTCAGTTCTTGAGAATGAAGCAGTTGACTGACTTTTCTTTCAAATACGATAAATGATGTATTCAATATCAATGATCATTTCTCTTTGATACTAGTCTCAATGATGAGAATATAAAGTGATGAGAAACATGTTGAATCTTAATTAGTCGATCACAGCGAACTTGCTGCGTCAAATTGATCTGAAGAATATTTGAAGCTTCATTTGTCAAAAGAAGATTCTTGCTCAAAATCAGTTGATTAAGATCTCAATATTCAATTTTAGCTTCATGTTCAATGATAAACAGTAATGTTTAAACATATCTACAATCAGAATGTTTGACTAGCTGTTTTTATCATGCACTTGCATCTAGAGAATCTCTGCGCGCTAGAGAAATCTCATTGATCTTTATGAGCTGATATGAAAAGAATTTCAATATTGATATCAGCGAGATTGAAATTCAACGTCACTTTCTTTCAATGATTGATTGACTGTTTGAATTTGATGTTTTGCAATTGATAGCAGCGTAAGTTTCATCATATTTGCTGCAAATATATTAATATATGCAACTAGAATAAATGCAGCTGTTGTTGTTGAACTTGTTGCATACTGAAAATTCTGTGCTTGTCTCTTTGAATCTGAGATCATAGAACTGTTTTCTGACTCTTTGACTTTGATATTTCGTCTGAGAAGCGATAGCAGATGTTTTCTTTATCAGTGCTCAATTAACAAGTTCATCTTCAGCATTGTATCACTCATTCAAGTCATTGACTTCTTTTATCATGTAAATCTCATGAAAGTGAAAGTGAAAGATTCACAAAAACTTGAAAATGTAATGCAGATGAAACTTCTGCAGATAGTCAATATATCAAGCTAAGCTTGCTTGCAAAGAATATCTCAATTGATCATTGATCATCTTGATGAAACATTGATTATATACTTTTAAACAGCGTAGAAAGAAGCTTATGCTCTTGAGATTCTGCTGAGTGATATCATTGTCATGAGTTCAAAGCTTGTTGATTCATGACAATTGCAGATCTTGCTTGTTGATCAAATTTAATATATAATCATCGATTAGCTTGAAGATATTAACAGCTCAAAATTCATTTTTGAAGATGAGAATTAGTTGAGTAATATCAATAAAGAAATAGCAAAATATCATTGTTTGAATGCAAAGATCACTTGAAAAGATAGTATTTAACGTTTAACTGATAATGTCTTTTATCACTGAGTTGTTTTTTGACTGATTCAGCGCTGTACTCTGAGCTTTTAGTTGTCAAAGCTTCTGTTTCAGCTTGCGTTTTATATTTGCTTGATGAACATTTTTAATTTTCTGTCACATAATAAAAATAATTAATGTTTCAATGATTTGTTTCAAGTCAATCTCTCTCAAGAAGACATTCAAAGAAAGAGAATTTAAAGAGATAAATGAATTCAATAAGAATGACAATGATGATGCAGATGAGTGAAAATGAGACACATGAAAGAAGAAAAAGCAATGATGACTTCATCTTCTGCTGACAGCGATAGCAACATTGACGTTGACGCAATTCTGACAATGAGTAGAACTGATCATCAACAATGATGACAGTAGTGAATAGCAAATGAGATAGCAGTAACAGCAGTAAATAGCGATGACAGCAGTGAATAGCAGTGACAGCAGTGAGTAACAGTGTGAATGACAAAGTGAATAGCAAAGTGAATAGCAAAGTGAGTAGCAAAGTGAGTAGCAAAGTGAGTAGCAGATGCAAAAGCGCGTTTCTGACTGAATTTTAAAAGATGAAGAAACAGAAAGAGATGATGAGAAAAATAGAAGAGAAAACAATCTATTTATTCTCTTTTCTCTGCTTAATCTTCTTGATCTCTAGCGATCAACATTGGTTGAGTCAAGTCAACTAACAGTCATTTTCGCTTGTTGATAGTTTTCAGTCAAGCTGAACCTTGTTTTAAATGTAACGCTTGATCATCATTCTCATCTTTAATCAGCAATATGATCATCTCAGCAAGTTCAATGTTCAATTCATGTCAGAATGATCATTGATCAAAAGATCATATGCTTCTTTTATCAATTGAGTGATCATTGACTGAGAAACTCATAATTTATCATTCTTTCAGAGTACTTCATTAAACACTCTGCAATTGTTTAAATCAATATCTTGACAAGTTCTTTTATTTTGTTTCATAATTGTTCAAATTTCAATACATAGTTGATTTGTTTGATTTTTAACTATAATCTGATTCTAAATAAAAATCATCTTTTTGATTGAATTTTTATTAGTTTTCAATTCTTGTTTCAAATCTGAATCAAATTTGAGCAAGATTTAAGTCAGATCTTAATTAACTTTTATTAATTGCAGTTCAAATTTGTTTTTTAACAATAGCATCTGCTGCTGATATAGCTTTTAATCATTGTTTGCTTCAACTGACTTGACATCAGACATTCTGATCAGTGCATCAACTTTCAAATTCTGTTTTTCTGACTAATATATAATCTTGAAGTTATATTCAGATAACTTCTCAGCTTATTTAGCTTGTTGTTTAGTCAGTTCTTTGATGAACATAAAGTACTTCAAATTTAAATGATTGATGAAGATCTTGATTAAAATATCAGTACATTTTAATTCAAGATATCAGTGCTTCAAGCAGCAAATAATGATCAGCAGTTCTTTATTGTAGATCTTATAGTTGCATTCTGCAATAATCATGTTCTTGCTATAAAAGATCATTGAATGTAGAATGTCTTCATCATCATATTAAGACAATATCTCGTTGTTGACATAGTTTGAGAAGTTCATTTTCAGAATAACTTCTTTGATTGAGTCAAAATGTTTCAGAATGAAAACTGTCATCATCTGTTATTTCAGTTCTTCAAAGATCTTCTGACAGATCTTGATTCATTTAAAAAGATGATCTTTTCAAATCAGCTTTATCATAAATTGAGTAATCTTTGAGAAATTCTTTATGAATCATTGATAGAAATTGCAGAAGTCAATGAAGATTTGTACATAAATTAATGATCAAAGCACTTCTCAGCTTTGAATCACATCTACTTTTCAAAAGTTCATTCATAAATCATTAATGAATATTAATAGTTTAAGAAACGAAATTTTCTGAATCTTGAATTCACACTTGTCAATGTTTATCTGCAGATTAACTTCATGAAGCTTGTTTAACACTTTTTTCACATGAATTCTATGTTCTTTCAAGATTTTACTGTAAATAAGAATAATAATAAGAATAATAATAATAATAAATTTATACACTTTTGTGACATCGATTAAATTGACTCATGAGAAACTTTATGCTATTTGTATCAAGTGAACAAAACTTTTTGAGATAGAAAATCACTCGCAGTCTATACAACTGCTTTACGCAGTCGAGACAGTGAGTTTTGAAACTATGTATCAAATTTGTTCACGTTGATTGCATGTTAAAGAACGAATGTTCTAGTCACTTTAAATTGCTTCAAGAGCTTCGTTTTCATCATCATCTTTGCTACTGCTCTGAAACTCTTTGTGATGATGATAATTATTCAATAGTTTAAGAAGTCAGCATTTTGTAACATTCTTGATTGCAGATGCAATCAGTTCAAGCAATGCATGAGCATATGCTTTATCATCTGATGACTTCATTTGCAGTCACATCATGAACTATTCATGTCTGAAACATTTCTAAAGTGCAGATAAATGTTCAAATCTATGTGTTCAATTTTGATGTATATTGCAAGAATGCTTTCTGCTTTCTGAAGATCATCACGCATCTTTATCATCTTATTGCTCAGATGCAATCTTTGTGCTGAGATTACATTGATGTTTGCAACGTGTTCTCTGTACTTTTCCCATCATTGATTTCATTGATCTTTGTGATACTGCGTTATTGCGATGCTATCGCTTGTTGAAATCATTGTGAAGAAGAAAGTGCATCGTCTGTATCTCAACTGTATCTTTGCATCTTTCTGAATGAAAACATTCAGAAGTACTATTTTCTTAATGATGAGTAAATGAGAAATAATGCAATTAACTCTCATCAAACGAGCGTGTATTAGTTTACATGCTTGTTTGATTTCTTACATTCGATCATTAATTCAACTATGTAGCATGATCTTGTTCTGTGACATGTTCAAATGAACATTTAATGAGCTTGTGTATATTTTTGTCTCTAAAGTTTCAATGCTTACTCTTTTGAATGCTTCTGCTACGTGATGCAGAGTCTGATTCTGAAGTGTTTCTAATTTGTATTCTTTGCTCAACAGTTCATCTTTTTTGTTACGCTGATGTTAAACTGATGCTTCAAATGTGATTTCTGATCTCACTACTGCTGAGTATACTTGTCTCGCTTTTGTGAAGATAGCTTTTCATGTGAAAACTTCAAGATGACTAAGTGTCAGCATTCTTGTGACGTGATTCATCTTTATTTGTCAAAGATGCGCGTTTCATTGCAGTTTCATATTCAGTTGCATTTCTAAAACTTGTACATCTGATTTCAATTTAATAACTGAGCTTTCTATTTATATGCTAGTCATCATGTTGAATCTTTTCGATTTTCTAGTAAAATGTGTAAGCTCATACTTTTCTAATGCGAACGTTACGTCATGAGTGCAAGCTCATTTCACGCAGACATTATGTGCTTTGCTTAATATTCTACAGATTTTTTCAGTGAATCTGTCATAAACTAGAATGTTAATATTATTTATGAAGTCAAGCACTTCAATTTTAATTCTCAGTGCTTTGCATTTTTTGATTAAACTTATGTTGAAGAATAGAAAGAGAATCAATGAAATGAAAGATCTCTGTGATATGTTTGCGTTTATCTTACGCATATCACTCATTTATTTATTAAATATTAGCGATGTCTCTTGATCTTTTAGAAAGCTGCGTGTTTATTCAATTATGTAGCTTGATGTTCTTTTCATCTTCAACATATGCAGAAGTCTGATGTGTAAGACTCAATTAAATGTTTCAATGATGTTTAAACTTAGCATGAACGCTACGTATTTGATTTTGCAATCTCATACTGTGTAAAATTGATCTATCAGTAAATTTAATGTCAAGATCATGAATCACTTACGTCTTGTCTTCATTTGAACATTAGATAGCATGCAATGAGTCTCGATTATATCACTCAGTCTTTTAATCATGATTGACTTCAAAGCTTTGCTCATGATATTAAGCAAAGTAATAAGTCAATACATCTTTGAATTAATATAGTCGCTTTTCTTTAATTTGCATAATACTATTGTTTAAGTCTTTTTGAACTGCTTCAAATAATATTTGTATGTTACACATGCATTAAATAAACTTGTCAGTACTGAGATCAGTTCTGCAAGACTTACTTGAAGCATTCTGTTTGAAATATCTGAAGCATCTGATGCTTTGTTTGCTTTTACTCATTTAATTATCTGCTTTACTTCATCTTCTGTGATGCGTGAATTGAATGAGACTGTCAGAGATATAAATGACTTTGCGATGTCATTGACATTCGCTTGAAAAGATGAGAAAAAGAACCTTTCTCGCAGTATCTCGATTTTTTTCTCGAACGTCATTATTATATGATCAATGTCGCTTTACTTCAGTGACGAAAATCAAGAAAGCTTTTTAAATAACTGACTTTCAATTTTAGCTCATTTTGCAAAGCATCATATCAATTTAAGTGCTTTGCTCAGCTCATGCATTTGTGATCTGAAGTGTGCGCATTTCATTTGTTGAATGATCTTGTTTTTATGATCATTATGCTTCAGATATTCATTTTATGCTTTTAATGTATCTTGCGTTTTTTATATGATTTGCAGTCATCTTGATTTCATTACTACTTTAAAGCAGCTTTAATTTCAAAAGTCTCTTGCTCAATTTAATGATTTTGTCAAGAAGATAAATTTCTTAATGATCTTTTATAACATTTTGATAATCTTACACACTCTGTCATTCATCATAATCTTGTCATTTAGAGAGCATTTCAAAGATAAATGTGTTTGCAAATAAGCATTTAATGCTTCTGTATTCATTTTTTTTCAAAGTCGTTGAGTCAAGAACTGCACTGAGATTGTTTGTAAACATAACTCTGTGATGATCAAAAGATGATTCAATCTCTGATGCAGATTGATTTGTATCTTGCACTTGCATATCATGAACTGTATTTTCTCGCTGCTAAAGACTAAATCAATCGTTGTAAATTGATTGTGAGCTTTGCAAGTAATAGTGTTTGATTTCAGCAATAATTTCAGTTTTATGTTTATAATGATATTTAGCAGAGTATCAATCATTGTATGACGAGTGAAGCATCTTCATTCTTCTCAATGAGAATGATGTAGATTGAAATCTTTTATGATCAGTTGTTTGCAATCATTCTTGAGTAGTTCATTCAAACGAGAAATAATTGAAGATTTCTCTGTAAATGTAGTAAACAATGAGCATGAATTGTAAATATTTAGAAGTCTTAGCGTCTGCATTTCATTGTCTGCGTTGCAAGTTAATATTCTGATTGAGCAAATGTTTGACTCAGCTGTTTTTACTATTCATTGATTGAATCTTAAATATTTGTTAACGTATATGCATGTTCTTGATTGAGATGACTTGTTTTTCACTAGATGAAAGAAGTTGTGTGCTGAGCTAAATGATTATGAATCATTGATGTTGTATTTTTACTTCTGTATGATTACTATGTTGAATTTATGAACTTTTCTGTTGATCAAGAATAATTCTTGAATCTTTAATGACTTTCTGATGTTGTACTGTAAAATTTGTAGAAAGAGTTGTTTCATCATAAAGTTATTTTTAACTGTTGTTGACTCTGCGCTGAAAAGACTTTTTATATGCTCTCAATCACTGAAAGTCTTTTATGCTTTCTGATTGAGTGTTTCTGAGTCTGCTCAGATGTCATCTCATCTGAGTTGCTAGTCATGCATAAGAAGAGATCAACTCATCTCTTCTTAAATTTTATCATTTATCATGTTGATTCAACGTCTTGATTGTTTATCAAAAATATGTTGTATACGTTGCATGCAATATATATAAAGCATGATCTCTATGCTGATTTTTCTCTTAGACTTGAAAGATTACTCAGAGAGAATTTCTTGCAACAGATTTACAGTTCAAGATAAATGAGATCTCTCACTACTTAAATTTCAACAGTTTACTTCTTAAGCATGAGTTGCAGACATTTTATCTGCAATATGCATGTGTATTGCAGTTGATTTCTTCTTTAATCATATTAATATATATTATTGTTCTTTCAAGTTATACAAATGATGTTTTTGACTAAAGATTGATTCTATCATCAAGATATTCAAGAGTCAAAACTCAGTGAAGAAATAAGATTCTTGAAATCAATAATCATCATCATTGTATATCATGCTTCGCAGATGCTCACTTTGCTTGAAAGCATGCAACTTATCTGTTTTGCATTATCTGTAGAAATCTCTCTCATGCAGATTGATCATGTTTTGCAGAAATGTTCATATGCTACACTTTTAATCAGACAGCATAATTCAATCATTCTTTACTAACTCATTTGTATTTCTCTTCTTTTAACAAAGTCTTCTCATCAATGTATTACTTACATATAAAATGTTTGTATCTGAATGTTTATTAAACGATATTAATGAGATTCTTGAGTTTACTTATGTTAAACTTAACAAGTCTTGTGAGTTGTTTATATTGTAATAACAGACACGCAGTCTTAACAAAATCTATACGTAGTTAGCATGTAAATTTAAAGAATGTTCGTGATTCAAGTTCTTTCTGCTAATCATTCTTAACAAATCAAGTGCAAGAGTGTTCTGTTTCAGTTCTTGTCATTATGATGACAAGATACTGAATTGAATGATTTTCATAAGCAATTTCTCTCATAATTCTGCATTTTATTTGACTTTCTCATCTGCATGCAGATTGCTTGTAGCATGCACATTGAGATTATCAAAGTCTGTGCGATCGCGAAAACTCTGCATGCGATCAACGCACAACACTTTATCATCATGTAGCATCTTAATATCATTCAAACTTTTGATAATTTTTAGACTTTACTGTAGTTAAACAGTAGATTCATAGTCAGCATCGCGTACAGATGAGTTTCATCACTGACTTTGTAAATAAGAATATCATTTAAATATGTCTGATAGAATTTATGCAGACAGTTGAACAACATGTTGTTGATATAATGCTGAAAGAATGTAAGTTCATTAATTAATTTAAAGAGCATTACTTTATACTTGTAAACATTGAAGAAAGTAGTGAATGTGATTAAATTCTTGCTTTCAGTACTCATGCAAAGCTTATTGAACATGATGATAATGTTGAATTAAGTCAGATACTTACTGTCTTGAATTTAAGCGAGTACTTCATTTATTAAAAGTATTGAATAATAATTTCTTTTAATCAAAGCATTCAGTTTTCAATAATTTACACAAAAGCAAAAACTATCATCTTTCTTTTTGATAAATAGTATTGAGAAAGTGAAGAAAGCTTTGCTGAGTGTAATAAACTTCTTCTTCAAGTTCTTTTCTAAATACTTCTTGATCTTCTGCAATTTGTAACTTGACAGAGAGTACAATTGACTTCTAAAAGATTAACTTTCATTTTCTAATTTAATCTTATAATTATATAAATGATGCAAAGACAACTGCATTATCTTTTTTCTGTCAAACACATTCAGAAAGTCATGATAAATGATTTGATTTGATTTGAATTCATACATTCTTGTGACATTAATTTAGACTTGACTCATGAAAGACTTTATGCTATTTATATTGAGTGAACAAAACTCTCTGAGAAAGAAAATCACTCATTGTCTATATGATGACTTCACGTTATCAAAACAATAATCATGAGACTATGTATCAAGTTTGCATCTATAACTTTTATTCAGCGCGTGACGCTCAAGTAAACTCTTCATGAATGTCTATATTGCTTAATTATGATGCATCATTCTTATTCTACTTTTCATTGATGATATTTTATACAACGATGCTTCAATCTTTAATCTTCGATCGCGAAGTCAATTTCGTTGCACTCATGATGCTTGTGATTGTAGTGTTGAAAACTGCGTTCTCTTGCTCAATGATTGTCATTCATTGAGCAGAGAAATATGTGATGAAAGAGAGACGTGTACGATGAGAAGATAGAGTGTGATTATATTGAATAATTCTTTTCTTCTCTTGATTTGACTTGTGTCACGTAGACGTTGAATGAATTGTTAGTATAGATGTGCAATTGCAATCGTTCAATGATTGACTCTGATTAATAGAAGAGAATGCGTTCTGATTATTCTTCTGCGCTCTCAATTTTTCACATAAATAGATGTATGACTTGATGTCAAGTAAAGAAGATGAGTTCAAGTCTTTTCAGTATATCAGCATGATCAACGAGTCACTACTTCTTCAAACATTGTAGTCATGACTTTCAGACTGAGAACGACTATTTTATCTGATATCTTTTCATCAATTACTTGATAATATTGTCGATGTGATGAAGACGTTTCAGTATATTGATGCAGTCAATAAGTCGCAAATTCTTCAATCACTTGTAATCACGACTTTTATACTGAGAACGATTATTTCACTAGATATCTTTTCATTCTTTACTGACATTGACATGTCATCAATCATCTTCATAAATTGATTGTAACTGTTAGAGAAAGTGTTGTCGCGTAGATGAAAACTTTGTATGATCAACTTTCTCACTTACATAACATTCTAACATCATTTGAATTACGTCGAATTAAGATCTCTTGACTCTTTTGACTTTTATTCAAATACAGAATAGAATCAAAAGATTTGTAGTTGACATCATGAACAGATAAATCTCATTGTCAATCTCATGATAAATGATTGAAAACTTCTTCTTCAGTTCATTCAATAACACGACTGATGTCATTTCATTCAGTTTCGCGAAATCTTCAACTGAGCTAACTTGAAGTGCTTTATTGATTTCACTAATGATCAACATGAAGATCTTGATCTTCTTATTCTTGACTAAAGTTTGATATACAACAATTTCAATCATAGCAATATTAACAAACTCTTTTTTCTTAATAAATTGAATGAGTTGAAGATGATCGAGATCAACTTAAGTGCTTTGCTTTCATATGAAAGCTGATTCAATGAATTAATTTACTGATTTTGAGTTCGTAGATTGCTTTAAGATGATCATTGATGTAGTGATTGATTTCAAATTCTTTCATTTCATTTTACAGATTTCGCTTGATTCAAATCTGTAAAATGCTGATTAACTGCTTGCTTTCAGAATGACAAGTTTTGATGTTTAAATATTTAATGAGAATATTAATTGATCATTTGCAGAATTTATCAAAATTTAATTTCTTTTCAATCAAAGATTTTCAATGATTATCTTGTGCTGATCTAGATGAGTTATTAATAGAAACATCATTTCATTCTTGTGTTTTTATACAATGATTGATGTATACAAAGTATGCGTGATAAATCTTTAATCAAATATTTCATCATATGAATAAATTAACTTCAACTTTGATAGTGATATTGACTGAATATCAAACCGTTCACATAATTCTGACATCAAGAAATCATTTATGAACATTATGTCAATGACTTTAAAATATTTATCAGAGTGAAAGATCTGAATATCTTTTCTAAACTATTTAAGATGATGTCAACAGTGAATGACTTGAAATCAAATGAATCATCAGACATGCTGATGAAGCAGAATATGAGCATATTATTCTCAATTACTACTTTGATGAAAACAAATCATTTTTTGAATTTGCAGCAATCTTATGCACTTAAGTCATTTTGAAGTAATTATATGTCTTATGTTCTGACTTTTTGCATTTGAAGCAAAGTTCTTTCTTAAACAACTCTTTCTGAATGAGATTAAGATTCAATATTCTGAGTTTCTTTCATGAAGAAGCTGATGTTGATGTTGTAAGCTGAACAAATGATGTGCTGATGACAGAACAAGCTGCTTGTGTTGTTGATGCTTTGATAACTGATTGAGCATTCAATTCAGTCAATTGAACATTGACTTGCATGCAGATGTTAGCAAACTCATTCAAATTTGTGATTTATTCATTGATTATTACTCACTGAAGATCTGAACTGATCTTATGCTGAAGATCATTCAATAAAGTCTCATTATTGTATTTTAATTCTGCATTAAATCTCTGAAATTTCATTTAAAATTCATGAAAGAAGATTTTGTTTTAATACAGCTTTGAAACAAAACAATCACAATGCACGCATCACAAATTTTGAAAAAGAGCACTACAAACAAGACAGAGTGAATCTAGAAGATGATTGAACGACGATGAATTGCACGAATCGCAGCAGTGCTGATTCGAAGATGATTGCAAGCGATGTCAATTCGTCGCAAGAAAACAGAGATGCAAAGTCGAAACACTCACGTGACGACGAAGAGAACGTTGCTAACATTATTGATCTACTAATAAAGATATCAACGTTAGAGAAAGAGAAGAGCAAAGATTATTCGTGAAAAGAGATAGCATTGAAGCTGATTCGACGTCTTCGACTCGACTCAGAAGAAAAACATCACGCGAATCAGAACGCGTTCATCGCGAAGAATGTACAGAAACTGAAGGCATCAGTTCAACTGCTTAACAAGCAGTTGCATACACAGAGAAACACACGTCTTTCAACGAAAATCACGTCATGAACGAACGTGGCAAGAGAAGAAATAGCGACGAGAAAGCAACGTTTCAGAGACAACTCGTCGTCGCTTCGCAAGAGACAAGAAGTCATGATTAAGATAATGAACAGAAGAGAAATAGAAGAGATACAGAAGAAGTCGATTGAACAGATTCTACAGAAAATCGCAGACGTGTCGACAGGTCAAAGAAATCTAATCGTGTCACTTCGCAAGCTGAGCAGCGATGACATTTCCCTTCACGCAGTTAGCTCAGATGCTCGAGCAAATCTGAAAAAGACTCAGACGTGAGCAAAAGAAATCGCGAGTTCAACACGCGTAGCACATCGAACCTTCGCAGTGCTGACACATGAAGTACGCACTACAATAGACATGAGCAATCAAGAAAAGATCATTGAAAGATTGATAAAAGATAACGCAAGACTTCATGAAGATCTGAAAGTTCTAAGAATAGTCTGACTCAAGAAGATAGCAGATAGCGAAAAGACTCATTCATCGCTCATTGTAGAGATCGCGATCGAAGCGATGACGAATCGACTAATGAACGTGAGCATGCTGAACTCGTATCAAGAATGTGCATGCGAGCTATTCGAAAAGAACTGTCGCATCACACAGTGCTTCAGATGTCACGAATTTGATCACATGACTAAGATCTGCAGAAAGAATCAGCGTTGCGAAAAATACGCAGGCAAGCATCACATAGAAAAGTGTGTGATGCCTTCGAATAGAAGACGTTGCGTCAACTGCAATGAAAATCACGAACTTTGAAGACGCATCTGCCTCAAGTGATGACAGCAGATGAAACAATCGTTCGAAATCTATAGAAATAGATCGTTCAGATACTCTGAGACGTCTAAATACAATCGCACACTCTTCTCGCTGTTTCTGAACTCTTTAGATTCAACGAACTCTTCAGATTCAACGAATTCTTTCGATTCAACGAATCTCTCGAGCTCAGCTACAGTCATGCTGAAAACACGCAGTTGAATCGCTGATGAATCAACTTGACAGATAGTAGAGATCAAGAAGAGACGAGTCGATCTTTTCTCTTGCGTGAATAGTGACTCAGACGAGACAACATCTGAGCAGATTCAGAAACGTTCAATCAGAAAGCGAGAAAGATCGTCGATGATCAAAAGCATACAAAGAGTCTTCTCATTGCAGAGTCAACAACAGCTACGAATAACTCTATGACAAAACAGTCTTTTCTACGAATTCTACAGTACAACATCAGAAAATCATTAAGAATTCAAGAATTGTTTCTAATTAACAGAGAAGTTCGCGAATTTGACATAGTAGCTATACAGAAGCAAGGTCGCAACAACAACGACTCACAATTATTTAGCGCAGCACACAACTTCTTTCACCTAGTGAAAAACTCGTCATCTCAATCAAGAACATGCATATACGTTAACAAATGTTTAAGACTTGATCAATGAATAGTAGAAACAGCTGAGTCAGACATTTGCTCAATCAGAATATTAACTCGCAACACAGATGACGAAACACAGACGTTAAGACTTCTAAATGTCTACAACTCATGCTCACTGTCTACTACATTCACAGAGAAATCTTCAATCATTTCTCGTTTGAACGAACTACTCAAGAATGACTGCGAACAACTGATCATAGAAGATTTCAATCTACATCATTCTTACTGAGAGAAGCGAAGATGTTTCACTCGTCATACGACGACTGATATTCTACTAAACGTCATTACAAACGCAAGGCTGAAATTATTACTGAAATCAGACACTATTACTCGCGAAGCTCACAATCAATTTACGACGATTGATCTAGTCTTTAGCAGCGAGAAAATACAGTTCATGACACGCAAGTGCGAGATACGAATTGATCTGCATCAGAGGTCGAATCATCTTTCGATCGTCACAGAGCTATGTTTACAAACAATCTCAGTGCAACTCTTGACTTGACGACTTTGAAAGAAAATGAATACAGAAGCATTGAGTGCTTATCTGCGAATACATCTATCTTTGAAACGCTCTCTAGACGACAAGACTATGATGAATGACAGAGTGTGCAAGATTATCAGAATGCTACAGAAGATCATCGAGAAATCTATCTTCTTGACAAAGTCATCAAATCGAGCAAGAGACTTTTGAAATCAAAGCTGCTTCGAAGTAGTAATGAAATCAAGACGACTGCGAATCATATGAAAAATGCAAGGCACATTAGAAGCGTGAAATGAATATCTGAAGCATAACGATCATAAAAACAAGATCATTCGACAAACGAAACGCGCACACTTCAGAACACAAATGCATGAGCTGAGCGAAGCACTCAAATCGATATGACGCTTTGCAAAATGAGCTAGAATCGAAAGTCAGCTACCTAAAAAGCTTTCTCAGTTTTCGTCACTGAAGCGAAACGACACTGATCATATGACAACGACGTTCGAGGAAAAAATCGAGATACTGCGAGAAAAGTTCTTTTTCTCACCTTCTTAAGCGAATGTCAACGACATCGCAGAATCATTCATATCTCTGACAGTCTCATTCAATTCACGCATCACAGAAGATGAAGTGAAGCAGGCAATCAGACGAGTAAAAGCAGACAAAGCGTTGAGCGCTTCAGATATTTCAAACAGAGCGCTTCAAGCGAGTCTTGCAGAACTGATCTCAGTACTAACGAGTTTATTCAACGCATGCGTAATACACAAGTATCATTCGAAGCAGTTCAAAAAGACTCAGACAATAGTACTACGCAAATCGAAGAAAAGCGACTATATTGATTCAAAGACGTATCGACTCATTGCTTTGCTCAATATCATGAGCAAAGCGCTGAAGTCGATCATGATCAAAAGACTGAGTGACATAGTCGAGACTCATTGCATGCTATCAAATGCTCAAATGAGAGCGAGACGCAAGCAATTCGTGATCTTGACGTTAGATCTACTAGTAGATCAAGTTCACACAGTGTGAAGCTGTGAAACCAAATATGTGACCTTCATGCTAAGCTTAGACGTCGTCAAAGCGTTCAATCGAGTCTCACACGTCAGACTTCTGCACACGCTGAAAATGAAAAGAACGTCAAGCTACATAATCGAATGAACACGCAGCTTTCTAGAGAATCGAGAGACGTCGCTAATATTCGATAAACAAACGAGCGACATGCGCGAGATAAACGCAGACATATCGCAGAGATCTTTCATTTCATCAATTCTCTTTCTATTCTTCAACGCAAGTCTAATCGAAAAATGCGAAGCACTGAGAATTAAAATCGAAGTGCTTGACTTCGTAAACGATATTAACATTCTAGTCTACGACAGATTCACTGAAGAAATCTGCAGAACACTGAGCAAAGCACACAACGTCTGCGCGAAATGAGCTCGCATTCATGACGCAACGTTCGCATCAGAAAAGTACGAGCTCACGCATTTTACTAGAAAATCGAAGAAATTCGACATGACGACTAGCATACAAATAGAAAGCTCAGTTATCAAATTGAAATCAGACGTACGAGTTTTAGAGATGCAACTGAACACGAAACTGCGATGAGACGCGCATCTTCGACAAATAGAGACGAATCACGTCACAAGAATGCTGACACTTAGTCGTCTTGAAGTCTTCACATGAGAAGCTATCTTCACAAAAGCGAGACAAGTATACTCAGCAGTAGTGAGATCAGAAATCGCATTCGAAGCGTCAGTCTGACATCAGCGCGACAAGAAAGATGAACTGTCGAACAAAGAACGCAGACTAGAAACACTTCAGAATCAGGCTCTGCGTCACGTAGCAGAAGCGTTCAAAAGAGTAAACATCGAAACTCTAGAGACAGAAACATACATGAGTTCGCTACATGTTCATCTGAACATGCTACAGAACCAGATCACGCTACACAGTCGAGTCAACGATCGAACGCAAGAGATCAGACAAGCATGCAAACTAATACGCGCTCGCTTGACGAGAGTTAATCGCGTCATTTCTCGCTCACTCGTCATCAAGAAAATAGTACTTCTGAATGTCTTCATTCGAGAAGATGCGAAGATACAGTCGAGACGCAGACGACACATCTTCTTCTTCACAATGATTTCAACAAGCGATAGCATCGCAATAACGCAGTATCACAAAGATCAATGAAATCAACGATGAGAAAAGTACAGAGAACGCGTCGCAGACGTCAACGCAATCTCAGCACAAAGGTTGCATCTGAGCAATAAGATGATAAAGATGCGTGATAATCTTCAGAAAGCAGAAAGCATTCTCGCAATGCACATCAGAATCAAACGCATAGATCTGAACGCTTATCTGCACTCTAGAAACGTTTCAGACACGAATAGCTTGCGATGCGACTGCGAATGAAGTCATCAGACGACGAAGCATGTACTCATGCACTGCTCGAACTGATCGCATCTGCGATCAAGAATGCTACAAGATGCTGACTTCTCAAACTATTAAATAATCGTCGTCATCACGAAGAGTCTCAGAGCAGTAGCGAAGATGATGATGAAAACGAAGCTCTTGAAGCAATTTAGAGTGACTAGAACACTCGTTCTCTAACGTGCGATCAACGCGAACAAATTTGATACATAGTCTCAAAACTCACTGTTTCGACTGCGTGAAGCAGTCGTGTAGACTGCGAGTGATTTTCTACCTCAGAGAGTTTTGTTCACTCGATACAGATAGCATAGAGTTTTTCATGAGTCGATCTAATCGATGTCACAAGAGTGTATGAATTTATTATTATTATTAATACAGCTTTATAAACTGTCATTAAGCTTTGTGATGATGATTGAGATTATTGTACATTTTATTTATGATTGATAATATCTCTTCAACTTTTAGAAATGAGTTAAGAGATGTATCTTTCATTCAAAGTGCTATGTGTTTGATTGCAGCTTTACTGACTTAACTTTCAATGTATGCAATCTTCAACTCTTTGATAGAAAAATGATTCTTGTTTGTTTTCTGCTTGTTTTGCATTTAAGACAGTCAATTATTTACATTCTGCGTTGATTCTTTGAACAGAAATGAGTCAAGTAACTTAATTAACTTCAAGAATTAATCTTCAGAAATTGAAGTGCTTTGTCAACTTGATGCAGCTTTTAAATAATGTATAATCACGTTCTTGTCTCTATTCTTTTTCTGCAGACATGTCTGCATAATCTTCAATGTAATGTTTATTTCATTGATATTTTTTAACATCTGAATCATGTTATTGTGAATCTTGATTTCAATGTTATGCTGATGAAGCATGTACTTGATAAAAATGATGATGTCATCTGTTTTGTTAATTGTTATTCAAGCATTCAGCTCTTTATTAATGCTAATCTTAATCATTTTGTAAACAAAAAGCAATACATTTATATTCTCTTCTTCTGTGTTTGACATTGCATTCATGCCTTTCTTTTCTTCTGATGCTGCTTGATTCTGTGATAGAAGTGATTCTCTTTTAACATTTTGAAAGTCATAGTGAGTAATGCTTACTGATTCTGATTCTGTGCTTCTAGTCATTGTATGAGTAGAAAATTGCTGATTGAAATTCTGATGTTACTTTATTGAACTTTCTGAATTCAAGCAATGAGTAATACTTTATTAAACTTTCTGAGTTTGAGTACTGCTTCTGATGACGAGTTCAGTAAAGAGTTGGTTTAAAGCAACGCGTTCATATTCTTCTGTTCTGATTCTATCGAAATTTCTGATTTTGAATCAAGATTCTGCTGTTGAAATTTCTGAGTTCAACTTCTGATTTGAGTTTTATGTGTAGCTTGTTTTTATATCATCTACATATCAATAACAAGATTAATGAGCTTTGAACTAATGTTATGAATTTGTATAAAGCTGATCATATGAGTGTATTTTAACTAGAAGTTCAAAGCTAAAGAAGAAAGAAGATGCAACACGTTGAAGATTTATACTTATGAAGACATGTTAAATCACTAACATGTTAACATCAACTTTATACTAATTTATGTTAAACTAATCTGATTTATGTTAAACTAACTCAGAGTGCATGCTTGCAACACATTTTTATCTTGATAATTTCTTATCAAAACAACATTCAGAATCATTTAAATTTCTCATTATTAAAGATGATGAGCATTGAAAGATAAATGACATTTTGAACTTTAAATGCTATTGAGATTAAATATAATAATAATAATAATAAATTCATACACTCTTGTGACATTGATTAAGTTGACTCATGAGAGACTTTATGCTATTTATATCGAGTGAACAAAACTCTCTGAGATAGAAAATCACTCGCTGTCTATACAACTGCTTCATGCAGTTGAAACTATCATTATAAGACTATGTATCAAATTAGTTCGCGTTGATTGCATGTTAGAGAATAAGTGACTCAATCACTTTAAATTGCTTCAGAAGCTTCGTTTTCATCATCATTCTTGCAGCTGCTTTAAGACTCTTCGTGATAGTGATGATTATTTAATAGTTCAAGAAGTCAACGTCTTGTAACATTCTTGATCGCAAATGCAATCAGTTCAAGCAATGCATGAATACATGTTTCATTGTTTGATGATTTCAATTGCAGTCACATTGTGTATTATCTGCGTCTGAAACGTTTCTGAAGTGCAGATAAACATTCAAATCTATGCATTCAATTCTGATGTAAATAATGAGAGTGTTTTCAACTTTCTGAAAATCATTTTGCATCTTTATCATCTTGTTGAACAGATGCAATCTTTGTGTCAAGATGATGTGAACATCTGCAATGCATTTTCTATATTTTTCTCATCATTGCTTTCACTGATCTTTGTGATACTGCGTTATTGCAATGCTGTCACTAGTTGAAATCATTGCAGTGAAAGCTAATCACTTATATTTTAACTGTATTATCACATTTTCTTGAATTAAGTTGTTCAGAAGCATCACTTTCTTAATGATGAAGAAGTAAGAAATGATGTAATTGACATTCATCAGATGAGCGTGTATCAGTTTGCATGCTTATCTGATTTTCTGTATATGATCATTAACTCAACTATGTAACATGATCTTGTTCTGCTGCATGTTCAAATGAACATGCAGCAAGCTTGTGTACATTTCTGCTTTCAAAATCTTGATGCTTACTCTTTTGAATATTTTTGCAACATGATGCAGAGTTTGATTCTGTAATGTTTCAAGTTTGCATTCTTTATTTGACAGCTTTCTCTTTTTTTCTCGCTGATGTCAAACTGATGCTTCAAATGCAATTTCTGATCTTATTACTGCTGAGTATATTTATCTTGCTTTTGTGAAGATTGTCTTTCATGTGAAGACTTCAAGTCAATTAAGTGCTAGCATTCATGTGACGTGATTCACTTTGATTTAATGAAGATGCACGTCTCATTGCAATTTCATGTTCAGTTATATTCTTAAAACTTGCACGTTTGATTTTGACTTAATAACTGAGCTTTCTATTTGTATGCTAGTCATCATGTCAAATCTCTTTGATTTTCTGATGAAATGCGTAAATTCATACTTTTTTGATGTGAATGTTGCATCATGAGTGTGAGCTCATTTCGCGCAAACGTCGTGCGCTTTGCTTAATGTTTTGCAAATTTCTTTGATGAATCTATCATATGTTAGAATGTTAATGTCATTTACAAAGTTAAGCACTTCAATTTTAATTTTCAATGCTTTGCACTTCTCAATCAGACTTGCATTGAAGAATAGAAAGAGAATCGATAAAATGAGAAATCTCTGTGATATGTCTGCATTTATTTTGCGTATGTCACTCATTTACTCATTAAATCTCAGCAATGTTTTTTGATTCTTAAGAAAGCTGCATGCTCATTTAACTATGTAGTCTGAAATTTTTTTCATTTTCAGAATATGCAGAAGTCTGACGTGCAAGACTTGATCAAACGCTTCAATAATATTTAAACTTAGCATGAATGCTATGTATTTGATTTCGCAGCTTCATATCATGTGAATCTGATCTACTAGTAGATTTAATGTCGAGATCATGAATTACTTGCATCTCGCTCTCATTTAAGCATCAGATAGCATGTGATGAATCTCAGTTATATTGCTCAGTCTTTTAATCATGATCGACTTCAGAGCTTTGCTTATGATATCAAGCAAAGCAATGAATCAATATGTTTTCAAATCAGTATAATCGCTCTTTTTTGATTTGTATAGTACTATCATTTAAGTCTTTTTGAACTGCTTCAAATAATATCTGTGTATTACACATGCGTTGAATAAACTCATCAGTATCAAGATCAGTTTTGCAAAATCTGTCTGCAATGCTTTGTTTAAAATGTCTGAGACATTTGATACTTTGTCTGCTTTTATTCTTTTGATTGTCTGTCTCACTTCATCTTCTGAGATGTGTAAATCAGATGATACTATCAAGAATATAAATGAGTTTGCAATGTCATTGATGTTTGTTTGAGAAAGTAAGAAGAAGAATTTTTCTTGCAATATCTTGATTTTTTTCTTGAACATTGTTGTCATTTGATCAGTATCACTTCACTTTAATGATGAAAACTGAGAAAGTTTTTTAAATAGCTGACTTTCGATTCTGACTCATTTTGCGAAGCATCATATTGACTTAAGTGCGTCGCTCAGCTTATGCATTTATGATCTGAAATGTGCGCACTTCACTTGTTGAATGATCTTGTTTTTATGATTATTGTGTTTCAGATATTTATTTCACGCATCTAATGTATTTTGTATTTTTCATAGAATTTGCAGTCATCTTGATTTCATTACTATCTCTGAGCAGTTTGAATTTCAAAAGTTCTTTACTTAACTTGATGACTTTGTCAAGAAAGTAGATTTCTCAATGATTTCTTGTAACATCTTGATAACTTTGCACATTCTTTCGTTCATCATCATCTTGCTGTTCAAAGAACGATTCAACGAAAGATGCATACACAAATGCGCGCTCAATGCTTCTGTGTTTATTTTCTTTCATAATTATTGAGTTGAAGATTGTACTGAAGTTGTTTGTAGACAAAGTTCTGTGATAATTGAAAAATGATTCAATTCTTGATGCAGATTAATGCGTATCTTGCACTTACGTGTCATGAACTGTATTTTCTCGCTGCTAAAGACTAAATTAATAGTTGTAAACTGATTGTGAATCTTGCAAGTAATAATGTCTGATTTCAGCAATAATTTCAGCTTAACATTAGTAATGATATCAAGTAAACTGTCAATCGCTGCATGTTAAGTGAAGCATCTTCATTTCTCTCAGTGAGAATGATGTAGATTGAAATCTTTTACGATCAATTGTTCACAGTCATCTTTGAATAGCTCGCTCAAGCGAGAAATGATTAAAGATTTCTCTGTAAATGTAAAGAACAGTGAACATGAATTGTAAATGTTTATAAGTTACAACGTCTGCATTTTATTATCTATGTTGCGAGTTAATATTCTGATCAAGCAAATGTCTGACTCAGCTGTTTCTATCATTCATTGATTAAGTCTTAAGCATTTATTCACATATATGCAAGTTCTTGACTGTGATGACGTGTTTTTCACTAGGTAAAAGAAGTTGTGAGCTGAGTTAAATGATTGCATATTGTTAATGTTACGACTCTGCTTCTGTATGATTACAATGTTGAAATCATGAACTTCTTTGTTGATTAGAAATGATTTCTGAATTTTCAATGATTTTCTGATGTTGTACTGCAATATTTGTAGAAAAGATTGATTCATCATAAAGTTATTTGTAGCTGTTATTGACTCTGCAAAGAGAAAACTCTTTGAATGCTCTTAATTATTAAGAGTTTGTCTCGTTTTCTGATTTGTCGTTTTTGACTCTGTTCAAGCGACATCTCATCTGAGTCGCTATTCACGCATAAGAAATGATTAACGCATCTCTTCTTGACTTTTATCATCTGTCATGTTGATTTATGAGCGACTAGACTGCGTGTTTTCAGCACAATCATCATTGAGCTCAATAAGTTTGTTAAATTGAGAGAATTCGTAAATCTTGAAGAGTTCATTGAATCTGCAGAGCTTGAAAACAGCGAAGAGTTCAAGAATTATGAAAGTGTACAATTGTATTTAAACGCTTCTGAATATCTGAACGATCTGTTTCTATAGATTTCGAAATTCAAATGCTTGTTTCATCTGCTGTCATCATTTAAAACAGATGCGTCTTCAAAGTTCGTGATTTTCGTTGCAGTTAATGCAACGTCTTTTATTCAAAGACATCATGCATCTTTCAATGTGATGTTTATCTGCGCACTTGACGCAGCGTTGATTCTTTTTACAAAATTTGATCATGTGATCAAATTCTTGACATCTGAAGCACTGTGTGATGTGATAATTCTTCTTGAACAGTTCACATGCATAGTCATAATATGCATTTAGCATATTCATGTTCATCAGTCAATTCATCATTGCTTCGATCGCTATCTTCACAATGAGCGATGAATGAGTCTTTTCACTCTTTATTACTTTCTTGAGTCAGACTATTCTTAGAATCTTCAGATTCTCATGAAGTCTTGCATTATTCTTTATCAGCTTTCTAATAACTTTCTTCTGATTATTTATGTTGATTGTAGTGCGCATCTCATATGTCAGCACTGCGAAGATTCGTCGCGATATGCGCATTAAGTTCATAATTTCTTTTGCTCATTCTTAAGTCTTTTTCAGATTTGCTCAAGCATCTGAGCTGACTGCATGAAGAAAGATGTCTTCGCTACTCAGCTTGTGAAGAGACATGATTAGATTTCATTGATTCATTGACATGTTTGCTATTCTCTGAAAAATCTGCTCAATGATCTTCTTCTGCATCTTCTCTATTTCTTCTCTGTCTGCTATCTTTATCATGACTTTGCATTTCTTGCGAAGTGACAATAATTCTTTTTTGAGACGTTGCTTTCTTGTTGATAATTCTTCTCTTGTTACATTTGTTCATGACATGATTTTCGATGAAAAACGCGTATTTCTCTGCATTTGTAACTGCTTGCTTAGTAATTAAACTGATGTCTTCAGTTTCTATACATTCTTCGTGATGAACGCGTTCTGAGTCATATGATGTTTTTCTTCTAATTCAAGTTGAAGACAATGCATCAGCTTCAATGCTATTTCTTTTCATGAGTAATCTTTGCTTATCTCTTTCTCTAATGTTGATGTCTTTATTAGTAGATCAATAATGTCAACTATCTTCTCTTCATTGTTACGTAAGCATTACAATCTTACATCGCTGTTTTCTTGTGACATGTCAACATCACTTGCAATCATCTTCAAACTTGTATTGCTGCAACTTGTGCAATTCATCGTTGTTTGATTATTCTCTAGATTCGCTCTGTCTTGCATGTAGTGCTCTTTTTCAAGATTTGTTGTGCATGTGTTGTTATTGTTGAATTAAATATAATACAAGATAAAATGAACAGAATTAAATTGAAACAACAAATAATACTATAATAATAATAATAATAATTCATACATTCTTGTGATATTAATTAGATTGACTCATGAGAAATATTTATGTTATAAGTCTGTATAAAGCGAATCATATGAGTGTATTTTAACTAAAAGTTCAAAGCTAAAGAAGAAGAAAAATGAAATACGTTGTAAGTTTTACTCACGAAGACACGCTAGGTCGCTAGCGTGTCAACATCAGCTCTATACTAGTTTATAACAGTTTAACATAATCTATGTTAAACTAACTTGAAGTGCATGCTTGCAACATTACTCTCTTTCTTCATTTAGCAATGTTTTCATTGCTGCAGTTTAATTAATCTTTCTTTTGATTTTTATCTTGACTTATTTAAATATCATTCATGAAAGTCATTTACAATCTTCTGACACTTCTTGAACTCATTTTCATCAACGTTGTATCAATGTGAATCGACGTTGTATTCTTTTCAATTGACGTGATATTGTAATTGTCATCTGTAATGTTTGAAGTTCAGTATGTTCTTCACTTTTCATTCATCTTCATCATTCATCACTATAAAATCAAATGACTTATTTTATTGTTCTTTTAAAGAATTCTTTGAGTTCAGTCACAGCAGATTTAAGATGAACTTTGAATGAATCTTCATTATCAATGACAATTTCAGTTGATATGCATGTTTAATCTCAATCAAAATCTTGAAAAATTCTAGCATTTTATTATTTAGTTTCTTTGATGATCTTGTGATCATAATGTTTCTAAAATTTAGAAACATCATGTCATTTATCTTATAAATCATTTTCTTTTAATGCTTATCAATTTGTTTCTTCATTGTGACTCTGACTTTTGCTAATGCTTGCTTGATTAATGTTAGTGATCATTTCATGTATTCAAATATATTTTTCGCTTTACTCATTTTGATTCTAGCTTGTGTTAAAACTTTCTTGCATGAAATTATGTAACAGTAATGATTAAATAATCATTGAGTAATTAAAGTTTCAAAGTGATTGCTCTGATTGCTTGAATCAGAAGTGATCACAGTGAGCATGATGAGCATAGTGCTCATCTTGCTCATCTTGCTCGAGAATGATCAGAGTGATCATTCAGAGCAGAGACAGCTTGACATGATTCTTCTATGCTTATATAACAATGATCATTCTCTTAAATAGAAGCTTCGTGCTCAACTCATGTAATAATCAATACAGTTTATTGTCTTAGCTATTTTCAGATCTTCAGTCTAGTGATTAGTTTGTTACTATACTGATCTTTGTTTATATCTTGTGTTGTTAAAGAAACAATCATTACACTTTAAGCATGATTCTTTCGCAAGATATCAAAGCATCATCTTATCATGATCATTATGTCATTCTCAGAATGAATCACATCAGTAAACATCACTGCATTCTCAAATAGCAAGTCAGCGATTAAAATATCGACATTGAATCTGTACTATGAAGATAGAAATAAGCTTGACGCTTTTCTTATACAAGTGAACGTCTATGTCAGAGCACACAAGAAACTAAGTTCATCTCATGACAAGATATTGTTTGCATTCTTGTACTTCAAAGAAGATGTCTTTAAATGATTTAAATCATTGATAAAGAATCACTTGAAGAATAAGTTAAAAGATCAAGAAGATGAGACTAACAAAGTCTTTGAAGACTTCTCTAACTTTAAGCAAGTAATACGAAGAATGTATGAAGACATAAATGCAAAACGAATCATCAAAAGACAGCTGTATGATATCAAGCAATCAGAATCAGCATTCAAGTACATCACTGCGTTTCAATCAATCGCAGCAAAGATTGAATGAGATGACTCAACTCTTACAGCACAGTTCTATAAAAAACTGAAGAATGTGATAAAGAACAAGATAGCTTGTATGAATAAACTCGCGACTTTGCATGCTATGATTAACAAGACAATCATGCTGAATAATTGACGGTACGAGCGTAGGCTTGAAAAGAAGAACAAGATCGCTTATGTCTCAGTTGCATGAAGTAAGAGAAAGAAGAAACAGCAACTTTACTATGATTCTCAGTCTATGAAGTTAGACGCTATTTAAAAAATATTGACAAACGCTCGTGATAAAACTATTCAGCAAAGCAAAACATGTTACACATGCAAAAAGCTAAATCATTTCTTCAGAGATTATACTCAGAACAAGTACAAGAACAAGTCAAAGCTTTATGATAAACAAGACAGATCTTTCGCAGCAATGAAAGAAGATCAGAAAGATAAGCATTAAGTGTTGTCGTGAACAGCATGTTATGAAGATAACTGTCATACTCATCTGAGCAATAAGAAAGATTTTGAATAATACTTGAAACTCTCACGAAAGAATCATTCTTACGCGACAGCTCATCATCAGTCAGAAGTGCATGATGAGAAAAGTGATGAAAGTTCGTTCACTATGATTGAGAAATCAAAGATTCTCGACAGCGAAGCATATAACTTGAATAGATCAAACAGCACTGAAGAAGCTATTCATTAAGCAGTCAAGAAAGAAAATCGACTTAGCAAAACTTTATGAGCATTCACTATCGCAGCAAAAGATGCTCTCAAGAAAGAAGAAGATCATCTTGAAGTAAAGAAAGATTTCAGAAAGCTTACAAATTAAGCAAGTTTTATAAGCATGTACAACGAATTGTACACTCTCTTTAAACAGAAAGAGAAAGATTTTTCACGACAAATGCAATAAATCAAGAATAATATACATCAAGCTATTTATGACACAATGCAAGATGAGTCAATTGCATCGCGCAAAGACATTTGATATCATGACATAGTTATGAAAAAGTCACTCACAGAAGTCAAGTTCACTAAGCAGAGAGAATATGTACTTCTCAATGAAGAACATATATTCAGAAAACTTAGACAGATGATAGAAGTCATCAGAGAGAGATTTGATCTGTGTGATTCAAAGAAGTATTCACAGAAGAAGATTGATTCAAATCAATTTCAGTACATAAAACAAGTACTTGAGAAGTGAGCTTCTAGTTCAAAAAACTAGAAGACTCTTCAATCAACAGATCATTGAAGAAGTCTAGTCAGAGATTGAAAATTGAAAGCATATTTATCTTTACGAATGACTCGACACAGCTACGAGTCTGAGTCAAAATCAACGATCATACAGCACATTTATTCATTGACAGTGACTGTACAAGAAATTATATGTTTTCAGAATTTGCTAGAAAAGCACAAATATTTATGCAGAAGAAGAAAAAATCTTACAATCTGCAAAACTTTGATGAGACACTCATAAAGTATAACAACAAACTAATAAATCAAAAGACTTGACTCATTCACTTGAGACTTGAACATCATTGAAAGAAGTTACGTTTAAATGTTACAAAACAGTCAGGCAGCAATATAGTTCTAGACATATCATGACTTCATATGATCAATTCGATGATAAATTGAGTCAATGAGATAATTGCTTTTCTTCATACAGAAACGACGCGATTGCACTCAATATTGAAGTCATTAAAGAGTGTAAAAATCTTCGCAATGACAGCAAATGATATGTGCAGTGAGCTGAAGAACAGCTCAGATGCACAGATGTTATGAAGCAGAGAGATTAAAAGTATTTTCACTATTGTTAAAATTTCTAAAGAATATCAGAAATATAAAATTCTGTTTGAGAAAGAAAGTGATCAAGAGACACTACTCAAACATCAATCGTGAAATCATGAGATCAAGCTCGTAGATGACAAGAAACTCACGAAACAGTTTATTTATTCATTGTCAGCAGAAAAGCTCAATGCTTTGCAACAATATCTGAAAGAGAACATGTGAAAAAAATTTATTAGAAAATTGCAGTCGTCAGCAGAATACTTAATTCTGTTTGTTTCGAAATTGAATGAAAGTCTAAGACTATGTGTTGATTACAAAGCATTGAATAACATCACGATTAAAAACAGTTATTTGCTATCGCTCATATCTGAACTGCAGAACAGACTACAGAGAGCACAGTGATTTACAAAATTTAATATATTTAAAGCATTCAATTGAATATGAATTAAAGAAGAAGACGAGTGAAAGACAGTCTTTTGCACTCAACTAGAATATTACGAGTATTTGATCATGTCTTTCAATTTAATCAATGCTTCAGTCACATTTCAGACATTTGTAAATAACGTACTACAACGTTATCTGAATCAGTTCATCATAGTATATTTGAATGATATATTAATATATTTAAAGACGAAGAAAGAACATATGCAACATGTTAGAAAAGTTTTACAGACTTTAAAAGAAGTTGATCTGCGCATCAAGTCAGAAAAAAGTGAATTTCATGTACAGAGTGTACAGTTTTTGAGATTCATAGTCATGTCTCAAAGTTTAAGAATGAACTTAAAGAAAATAGAAGCTGTTACAACTTGATCGATGTCAAAGTCAAAGATCAAAGTTTAATTCTTTTTAGAATTCGCGAACTTTTATAAACGCTTTATAAAGAAATACTTCAGAATTATCTCGTCACTTACAAATCTTATGAAGAAGAATATATTGTTCATGTAAACTGAGAAAGCAGAAGAAGCTTTCAAGAAGTTGAAGAAATTGTTCATCTTTCAGTCAATACTGATCATGTTTGAATCAGAAAAATCTATTACGCTTAAGATGAACGCGTCAGACAAAGCTATTAAGACGTGTATCAGTCAATCAGATGATAAGAAACGTTTGCATTTTATTGCTTACTACAGTTATAAGCTTACAGTCGTTGAATTGAACTATGAAATACATGACAAGAAGCTACTAGCTATTGTTAACTCTTTCAAACAATGAAAAGTGTATTTGAAAGAATCTAAACATCAGATTCAAGTATATACAGATCATAAGAATCTGCTATACTTCATGATCACAAAAGTTCTAAATTGAAGACAGATTAAATGATTGAAGAAATTGTCATCATACAACTTTCAAATTCAATATTGAAAGAAATCTGATAACTTGAAGATTGATGTCTTGAGCGAAAGAGCAGATCACATGACAGATAGATCACAGGTAAATCAGATTATCTTACAACAGAATCAAGATAATTTCATTGTTTACAATAAACAAAACGCAGCTACGCTTCAAATCTACAATAAAAATCTCGAGAAATGAATAAAGCTAAAGCTAGCAAAGAACTCAGTCGCGCAGAATATTATAGAGAATATTGCTGACAACGCGAACTTTGAAATAACTAACGAAATACTAATATTTCAAGATCTCATCTATGTTTCAACAAGATGCAGACAAGAGATGATAGATGATTATCACGAGTCAATGATACATGAACATCAAGATTCAAATAAGATCATTGAAAGAATATCTAGAATCTACTACTTCTTAAAGATGAGAAAACAAGTAGAAGATATCATAAGAAAGTGCAATGTATGCATTCAAACAAAGCATAGTCAACACAAATCTTATGAACTTTTGAAAAGTCTCAGCACATCAGATCATGCATGAAAAAGCATAGCTTTGAACTTTATAGTCAAGTTATCAAAGTCAAAAGAAAAAGTTATGAGAACAACTTACAACTTTATATTGATGATCACAGATAAACTAATCAAATACAAATACTTCTTGTCATACAAGAAAGTAACATTCGCGAAAGATTTAATCTACACGTTCTTAAGAACTATTGTAGCAAATCATGAATTATCAGATAAGATAATTTCAAATAGAGACAAGCTCTTCACATTGAAATTCTGAAAATCATTGATGAATTAACTAGAAATTCATCATAAGCTGTTAACAGCTTATCATTCACAGATGAATGAACAAATGAAAAGAATGAATCAAATATTGAAACAGTATCTCAGATGTTATATCAACTATAGACAGAATGATTGAATACAGCTACTGTTAGTAGCACAGTTGACTTTCAATAACGTAACAATGAAAGTAATCAGCATGTCATTATTCTTTACAAACTATGAGTTCAAGTCAAAGACTCTTAAGAAATCGTGTAAATTTGTGCAAATAGCTCAGAAAGCTATGATACAGATTGAATAAATACATTTGTTGCATAAGAAGCTGCAAAAGAATATTCAGTTTCTGAGTAAGCATATAATTCTGTATGCGAATAAGAAAAAAGATAGAAAATCTACTCTTAAAAAGAGAAACAAAGCTTATTTACTAAGACGAAATATCAAAATGAAAAGATCAAGTAACAAGTTGAATCACATGAAACTAAAATCATTTGAAATTCTAGAAGAAAAGAAATTGATTAACTATGAGTTGAATCTTTCAGCATTTATAAAAATACATTCAATATTTCATATTTCTCTTTTAAAGTCTGCAGACTCAAATACATCAATTTAAACAAAATCTTTAGAAATTGATTCAAAGAGTCAGAACGTTGAATACAAAGTAAAGAATATACTGAATCAACAAAATATCAAAGATCAGTCTCATTAATTAGTCAAGTGAAAAGATTATGAACATATTAAAGACACTTGAGAATCAAAGAGAAATCTCAAGAACTATCAAATGCTTCTGCAACAGTTTCAGTTGAGAAACTCAGTCAGTCAAAGTCTGATGAAATCTCAATCTGCTTAAAAAACACGTCAAAGAGAAAATCATTCAATGATGATTCACTAGTCTTTCTCTCATCTTTCTCAAGCTCAATGATGTTTCAAAACTTTCATTCAATCATCATTTGTTTCTTGTTCTTTAGAAACACAAATTGATTTTGCAGATGAGTAGCTCTTACGAAGATTTCTTGTATCTGCTTGTGAGCATTCAGCAGCTTATGAAGAACATGATCATGTTCTGTCTTTACTCTTTTTCACTTCATCATTAAGAAAGTGAGATCACACTTGCGATCAAGATGCACATACTTAATGCAATGATCAGTTTTATTGTTGACACGACATTTCTTTTGCAGATGATTGCAATGTTCACAGAAATGTATGACAGCATGCTCAGAACTTGTACACTCAAGAAAATCTCTGTGACGCAAGATAAAGTTTTTGATTGTGCAATGAGAAGACATGAAGAAAAAGTGATTTTCAAGATGAAAATCTTAAAAGAGAATCTAGTGTTAAAACTCTCTTGCATGAGATTATGTAACAGCAATGATTAGATAATCATTGAGTAATCAGAGTTTCAAAGTGATCACTCTGATCGCTTGAATCAAAAGTGATTACAGTGAGCATGATGAGCATAGTGCTCATCTTACTCATCTTGCTTGAGAATGATCAGAGTGATCATTCAGAGCAGAAACAACCTGACATGATTCTTCTATGTTTATATAATGATGATCATTCTTTTAGATAGAAACTTTGTGCTCAACTCATGTAATAGTCAATACAGTCTATTGTTTTAGCTATTTTCAGATCTTCAGTCTAGTGATTAATTTGTTACTATACTGATCTCTGTTTATATCTTGTGTTGTTAAAGAGACAATCATTACAGCTTGAGTAATCTCATATTCAGTTGAATTCAAATTGAAGCTCATATAAGAGTAAAAGTTCTTATTCAGAAAAAACGTTGACTGTTCAATTGATGATGAAATAGCATTGTTATCAATAAATTCAATCATAAATAATTAAATGAATCAATCATCTTGCATATATGAGCAATAACTTCATAGATATCATTTCACATTCTGATTCACTCTTTCTATTTGATCATCAATCTGCAAATGATAGTTTGTAAATAGTTTCATCTTGATGTTGAGTCTTAAGCATAAAGACTTTCAAACAATCAATATGAATTGTAAATCACGATTAAACATTATTGATCTTGATAGTTCATAAGTTCTGAAGATTCATATCAATAGTAGCTTGACTATTTATTCTGCAAAGATTTCTTCATCATTTGATTAACATGATATATAATGTTATTTCTTAAACAATTGATTTATAACTGTCAGAATCATGTTATTTTCATCATTTTCTGATAGATTGATAATGAAGTCTAATAATATGTTTTGTCATCGCTGCTCAAGTATGAGCAATGACTTCAGCAGTTCATTGATTCGATCTCTTGATGCTTTTGATCTACAACAAACATAACAGTTTCAAATGTAATGCTTGATCATCATTCTCATCTTCAATCAGCAATATGATTGTTTCAGCAAGTTCAACATTTAATTCATGTCAGAGTGTTTATTGATTAAAAGATCATATGCTTTTCTTATCAATCAAGTGATCATTGACTGAGAAATTCATAGTTTATCATCTTTTCAGAGTACTTCATTGAGTACTTTGCAATTGTCTAGATTAATATCTTGACAAGTTTTTCTGTTCTGTTTCATGATTATTTGAATATTGAAGCACAGTTGATTCATTCAATTTTCAACTATAATTTGATTCTGAATAGAAATTATCTCTTCAATCGAATTTTGATTAACTTTCAATTTAAGTTTCAAATCTGAGTTAAATTCTGAGTCAAATCTGAGCAAGATCTGAGTCAGATCTTGATCTGCTTTTATTAACTGCAGTTCAAATTTGTCTTCTGATAATAGCATCTGATGCTGATATAACTTTCAATCATCATGTGCTTCAACTGACTTGACATCTGACATTCTGATCAGTGCGTTGACTTTCAGATTCTGTTTTTTCGACTGATATATGATCTTGAAGTTATATTCAGATAACTTCTCAGTTCATTTAACTTGTCATCTAGTCAGTTCTTTAATGAACATGAAGTACTTTAAATTTAGATAATTGATGAATATCTTGATTGAAATATCAGTACATTTCAATTTGAAGCATCAATGTTTCAAGCAGTGAATAATGACTAACAGTTCTTTGTTGTAGATCTCATAGTTGCATTCTGCAAGAACTATGTTCTTGCTATAAAAGATCACTGAATGTAGAATGTCTTTATCATCATATTGAAATAATATCTTGTTGTTAACATAGTTCAAGAAGTTTGTTTTCAGAATAATTTTTCTGATTGAGTTGAAATGCTTCAGAATGAAAGCTGTCATCATCTGTTGCTTCAGTTCTTCAAAGATCTTCTGACAGATCTTAATTCATTCAAAAAGATAATTTTTTCAAGTCAGCTTTATCATAGATTGAGCAATCTTTGAGAAGTTCTTTATGAATCATTAATAGAAATTGCAGAAGTCAATAAAGATCTGCATATGAGTCAATAATCAAGACACTTTTCAGCTTCAAATCACATCTACTTTTCAAGAGTTCATTCATAAATCATTGATGAATATTAATAATTCAAGAAACAAGATTTTCTGAATCTTGAATTTGCACTTGTCAATAGACTGATCGCGTCAAGTCGAGTACTTGAGTTCAAGTCAAGTACTTGACTCGTCAAGACTTGATTCAAGTCAGAATTCTTAACTCAAGTATTTGAGTTGAGTCAGAAGATTTGATTCAAGTATTCAAGTTGAATCAGAAGATTAAGATCAAGTATTGACTTGAAATTCTCGATTTGACTCATCAAGACATGAAGATAGATAGATAAATATTCTATTATGACTCTCTATTATGACTTTCTATTATGACTTTCTATCAAATAGCCTTCATGTTTTCCTTTATGACTTTCTATCAAAAAGGTAATGCAAAAAGGTAATGCAAAAGTAAAAAATCGGAAAAATTATCTATATTTAGCTTTCTTGACGTCATATTCGATTTCTTGACGAGTTGAGTTGAGAACTCAAATCAAGTATTAATTCAAAGTCGATATTAGATTGAATCAGAATGTTGAAATTGAGTATTCAAGTTGAGTCAGAAGATTGATATTGAGTACTCAAGTTGAGTCAGAAGATTGATATCAAAACTCGACTTGATGATCAGTTTACTTGTCAATGTTTATCTGCAAGTTGACTTTGCAAAGCTTGTTTAGCACTTCTTTCGCATGAGTTCTATGTTTCTTTAAGATCTTACTGTAGATAAGAGTATCATTCAAATATGTTTAACAGAATTTATGCAGACATTTGAACAATATATCATTGATATAATGCTGAAAGAATGCAGATTCATTGATCAATTTAAAGAGCATTACTTTATACTTGTAAACATCAAAGAAAGTAATGAATGTGATTAGATTCTTGCTCTCAGTACTCATGCAAAGTTTATTGAACATAATAATAATGTTAAGTTGAGTCAGATACTTACTGTCTTGAATTCAAGCAAGTACTTCGTTTATCAAGAATATTGAATAATGATTTCTTTTAATCAGAGCATTCAGTTTTTAATAATTCATGCAAAAGCGAAGATTATCATCTTTCTTTTTAATAAATAGTATTGATGAAGCGAAGAAAGCTTTGCTGAGTGTAATAAACTTCTTTTTCAAGTTTTTTTTTAGATACTTCTTGATCTTCTGCAGTTTGTGATTCAACATAAGATACAATCAACTTTTAGAAAATTGATTCTTATCTTTTAATTCAATTTTATGATCATATGATCAATGTAAGAACAACTGCGTTACCTTCTTTCTATCAAACACATTCAGAAAATCATGATAAATGATTGAAAGCTTCTTCTTCAGTTCATTTAATGACATGACTGATGTCATTTCATTCAGTTTCGTGAAATCTTCAACTGAGCTAGCTTGAAGCACTTTATTGATTTCATTAATGATCAATGTAAAAATCTTGATCTTCTTATTCTTGACTAGAGTTTGATACACAGCAGCTTTGATCATAGTAATATTGATGAATTCTTCTTTCTTAGTAGATTGAATGAGTTGAAAATGATCGAGATCAACTTAAGTGCTTTGCTTTTATCTGAGTACAGATTCAATGAATTAAACAGATTCAATGAATCGATTCACTGATTTCTGATTCGTGAGTCTCTTCAAGATGATCATTGATGTAAAAATCAAGTTCAAGTTCTTTCATTTTATTTTACAAATCTCACTTAACTTAAATTTGTAAAATGTTGATTGACTGCTTGCTTTCAAAACAACAGATTTTAATGTTCAAATCTTTAATAATGACATTAATCAATCATTTGCAGAATTTATCAAAATTTGATTTCTTTTTAATTAAAGATTTTCAATGATTATCTTGTGCTGATCTAAACAAGTTATCAATAAAAATATCATTTCATTCTTGTATTTTTGTATCATGATTGATGTATACAAAGTATATTTAATTGACTTTCAATCAGAAGTTTCATCATATGATTGAATTGACTTTGATTTTAACAGCAATATCGATTGAATATCAAAGTGTTCACATAGTTCTGACATCAAAGATTCATTAATGAAAGTCATGTTAATGACTTCAGTATTTATCAGAGCAAGAAATCTGAATATATTTTCTAGACTATTTAAAATGACATCAACAGTGAACAACTTGAAATTAAATCAATCATCAAACATGCTGATGAAACAGAATATAAATATATTGCTCTCAATCATTACTTTGATGAAAACAGATCATTTTTCAAATTTGCAGTAATTTTGTGCACTTGAATCATTTTGAAACATTCATATGCTTTATGTTCTGTCTTCTTGCACTTGAAGCAAAGTTCTTTCTTAAACAACTCTTTCTTGCTGAAATCAAGATTTGATATTTTAAATTTCTTTCATGCAAAAATTGATGATGTGAGTCAAGCAAATGATGTGTTAGTGACAAAACAAGCAGCTGAAATCGCTGATGCTTTGACAACTGATTGAATGTTTAATTCAGTTAATTTAACATTGACTTGCATGCAGATGTTGATAAACTCATTCAAATTCGTGATTCATTCATTGAACATTACTTGTTGAAGATCTGAGCTGATTTTATGTTGAAGATCATTTAGTAAAGTCTCATTATTATATTTTAGTTCTGCATTAAATCTCCGAAATTTCATTCAAAATTCATGAAAGAAGATCTTATTTTAATACAGCTTCAAGTACTGTTGTTAAATCATATGATGATGATTGAGATTATTGTACATTTTATTAATGATTGATAGTACTTCTTTGACTTTTAAGAAGAGATTCAGAGACGTGTTTCTCATTCATAATGCTATATGTTTGATTGCATTTTCATCAACTCAACTTTTAATGTAAACTATTTTCAATTCTTTCATAGAAAAGTAATTCTTATTGATCTTCAACTTATTTTGCATTCATGACAGTCAGTTGTTTACATTTTGTAATGAATCTTTGAACAGTAAAGAATTTAATAACTTAATTAACTTCAAGAATCAATCTTCAGAGATTGAAGTACTTTGTCAACTTGATGAAGTTTCTAAATGATGTATAATCATGTTCTTGTCTCTTATTTCTTTCTGCAGATGTGTCTGCTTAGTCTTCAACATGATGTTTATTTTGTTAACATCTTCTAACATTTAAATCATGTTATTGTGAGTCTTGATTTTGATGTCATGCTGTTGACATATGTACTTGATAAAAACAATGATGTCATCTGTTTTATGAGTGCTTATTTAAGCATTCAGTTCAGTGCTGATGCTGATCTTGATCATTTCATAATCAAAAAGTAATATGTTCATATTCTTTTCTTCTGTATTTGATGATGCATTCATGTCTTCTTCTTCTGATGCTGTTCAATTCTGTGATAGAAGTGATTCTCTTCTAGCATTTTAAAGTTCATAATGAGCAATGCTCGCTGATTCTAAACTTCTAGTCATGATATGAATAGAAAGTTACTGATCGATGAGTTCTGATGTTATTGTCAAAATTTCTCATTTCGATTGAACTTTCTGAGTTCAAGTTCTGCTGAAATTTCTGATTTCAATTCTGATGATGAGTTTAGTAAAAAGTTAGTCAAAAGTAACGCGTTTGTGTTTTTCTGTTTTGATTCTATTGAAATTTCTGATTTCAAATCATAGTTCTTCTTTAGAAATTTCTGATTTCTATCAAGCTTTCTGAGCTTGAATTCTGATTTTGCTGTTGAAATTTCTGAATTCAACTTCTGATTTAAGTTATGTAACTTGTTTTTATATTGTTTACACATTAATAGCAAGATTAATGAGTTTTGAACTAATGTTATGAGTCTGCATAAAGTGAATCATATGAATGTATTTTAACTAGAAGTTCAAAGTTAAAGAAGAAAAAAGATGAAACACGTCATGAGTTTTACTCATGAAGACACGTTAGATCGCTAGCATGTCAACATCAGCTTTATACTAATTTATAATAGTTTAACATAATTTGTGTTAGATTAACTTAAAGTGCATGCTTGCAACAATTTATGCTATGTGTGTTGAGTGAACAAAACTCTTTGAGATAGAAAATCGCTCGCTATTTATACAACTGCTTCACGTAGTTGAAAAAATAAGATTGAGACTATGTATCAAATTTGTTCATGATGATTGCATGTTAAAGAATGAATGATCTTGTCACTTTAAACTGCTTCAGCAGTTTCATTGTCATCATCATTCTCGCTGTCATCTTAAAACTCTTCGTGATCAAAACGACTATTTGATAGTTTGTAACATTAACATCTTTGAGCATTCTCAGATGAAGATGTGTTCAGTTCAAGCAATGCATAAGAATATGCTTGATCATTTGATGACTTCATTTGCAGTCACATTGAGAGCTATTCATGTCTGAAATGTTTCTCAAGTGCAGATAAATATTCAGATCTATGCGTTTGATTCTAATGTAAGTTGCAAAAGTGCTTTTGATCTTCTGAAAATCATCACACATCTTTACTGTCTTGTTAAATAAATGAAATCTTTGTGCTGAGATTGCATTAATGTTTGCAATGCTCTTCTTGTATTTTTTTCATCAATGATTTCATTGACTTTTGTGAAATTATGTTATTGCAACGCGTTTGCTTGTTGAAATCATCATTAAGAGATTGAATCATCTGCATTTAAATTGTATCTTTGCTTCTTTATGAATAAAAACGTTGAGAAGTACTACTTTCTTGATGACAAAGAAGCAAGAGATGAGATAGTTAGTTTCTATCAGTTGAGCATGAATAAACTCATATGCTCATTTAGTTTCTTGTGTTCTGTTATTAACTTAACTGTGTAGCGTGATCTGATTCTGTAGCTTGTTCAGATGAACATGTAACAAGATGAATAATACTATGTTGATAAAGAGAAATTCAATAACTTTAAAGAAATTTTGATTGAATTTCATAAGTTTTATTTAAATAAATTATGTTAATGCTAATTTGAATTAATGCTTTATTAATTAATTAATCAGAATATCATAAATCTGAGTCTGTGAAATCATGATTAATCAGACAAGTGAAATAAAACAACATTCATGCAAACATAAATTTTTAAAAAGAAAAATAATGTTATGAATATATAATAATAAATTCATACATTCTTGTGACATCAATTAGATTGACTCATGAGAAACTTTATGCTATTTGTATCGAGTGAACAAAACTCTCTGAGATAGAAAATCACTTGCAGTTTATATGACTGCTTCACGCAGTTGAAACAGTGAGTTTTGAGACTATGTATCAAATTTGTTCGCGTTGATCACATGTTAAAGAACAAATGTTTTAATCACTTTAAATTGTCTCAAGAGCTTCGTTCTTATCATTATCTTCGCTACTGCTCTGAGATTCTTCGTGATGATGATGATTATTCAATAATTCAAGAAGTCAGCATCTTGTAGCATTCTTGATCATAAATGCAATCAATTCAAGCAATGCATAAGTACATGCTTCGTCGTCTGATGACTTCATTCGCAGTTGCATCACAAGCTATTCATGTCTGAAACATTTCTAAAGTGCAGATAAATATTCAAATCTATGCGTTCAGTTCTGATGTAAATTACAAGAGTGCTTTCTGCTTTCTGAAAATCTTCACGCATCTTCATCATCTTGTTAAATAGATGCAATCTTTGTACTGAGATGATATTGATATTTACGATGCGTTTTCTGTAGTTTTCTCATCTTTGATCTCATTGATTCTTATGATACTGTGCTATTATGATGCTTTCACTTATCAAAGCTGTTGCAGAGAGAAATAATCATCTGCATCTCATCTGTATTCTTGTGTCTTCTTGAATTAAGATGTTCAGAAGCATTACTTTCTTAATGATGAGTAAGTGAGAAATGACGTGATTAACTTTCATCAAATGAGCATGTATTAGTTTGCATGCTTGTCTGATCTCTTGCATTCAATCATTGACTCAACTGCGTAGCATGATCTTGTTCTGTAACATGTTTAAATGAACATATAATGAGCTTATGTATGTTTCTGTCTTTAATGTTTCAATGCTTACTCTTTTGAATGCTTCTGCTACGTGATGCAAAGTTTAATTCTGAAGTGTTTCTAGTCTGCATTCTTTGCTCAACAGTTCATTTTTCTTGTCACGCTAATGTCAGACTGACGCTTTGAATGCAATTTCTGATCTCACTACTGCTAAGTATACTTGTTTCGCTTTTATGAAGATAACTTCTCATGTAAAGACTTCAAGATGATTAAGTGTCAGCATTCTTATGACGTGATTCGTCTTTATTTGTTGAAGATGCGCGTCTCATTGCAGTTTCGTGTTCAGTTACACTTCTAGAACTCGTACGTCTGATTTTAATTTAATAACTGAGTTTTCTATTTGTATGCTAATCATCATGTTGAATCTCTTCAATTTTCTAGTGAAATGCGTAAGCTCATACTTTTCTGATGCGAACGTTACGTCATGAGTGCAAACTCATTTCATGCAGATGTTGTATGCTTTGCTCAATGTTTTGCAGATTTCTTCAGTGAATTTATCGTAAATTTATTGAAAATATGTTGTATATGTTGCATGTAACATACATAAAGCACAATTTCTATGCTGATTTTCTTCTTAAACTCAAGAAATTACTCAAAGAGTTTTCTTGTGATAAATTTACAGTTCAAAATGAATGAAATCTTTCACTGCTTAAATTTTAACAGTTTACTTTTTAAGCATAAGTTGCAGATGTTTCATCAGTGATATGCATATATATCACAGTCAATTTCTTCTTTAATCACATTAATACACGCTACTGTTCTCTTGAGTTATACAGATGATATTTTCAACTAGAAATTGATTTTATCATCAAGACATTTAAGAGTCAGAACTCAGTGAAGAAATAAGATTTTAAGATTGACAGTCATTGTCATTGTATATCACGTCTTGCAGATGCTCACTTCAGTTGTAAGACATGTAATTCATCTGTTTCATGTTATCTGTAAAGATTTCTCTCATGCAGATTGATTGTGTTTTACAAAGATGTTCATATGCTACACTTTTAATCAGACAATGTAGTTCAATCATTCTTTACTAACTTGCTTATGTCTCTCTTTTCTTAACGAAGTCTTTTCATTAATGTATTGCTCATATATAGAATGTCTGTATTTGAATGTTTGTTAAATGATATTAATAAGATTCTTGAGTTTATTTATGTTGAACTTAATGAATCTCATGAGTTGCTTATGTTGTAGTAACAGACACGCAGTCTTAACAAGATTTATACATAGTTAGCATGTAAATTTAAAAAATATTCATGATTTGAGTTCTTTCTGCTAATCATTCTCAACAGATCAAACACAAGAATGTTCTGTCTCAGTTCTTGTTATCACAATGACAAAATACTGAATTGAATGATTTTTATAAGCAATTTTTCTCGTAGTTCTGTATTCTATTTAACTTTCTCATCTGCATGCAGATTGCTTGTAGCATGTGCATTGAGATTATTGAAGTCTGCGTGATCGCGAAAACTCTGCACATGATCAATGCACAGTGCTTCATCATCATGCAACGTCTCAATATCATTCAAACTTTTGATAATCTTTAAACTTTACTGTAACTAAACAGTAGATTTGTAGTCAGCATTGCATACAGATGAGTTTCATCACTGATTTGTTATGAATATATCAAAATTGAATAAAATCAAAGATTTAATTCTAATCATTATACAATTAATGTTAATAAGTTAATTGTATATTGATTAAAGCTAGTCAAGATTTAGTTGAAATTTGACTTAAATCTGACTCAAATTCAACTCAGATATGATTCAGCATTTTTTCTTTTCTTTAACATCTTTTAAATCAGTTTCTATTGTTTTTTAAATAAACACACTTCTTTGTATTACAAGTAATTAATAAATATTTATGATAAATATATTTCTTTATATTAATGAAACATTTTTTGAATTAACATCTTTCTTATGTTTCAACATGTTTTTTTTGAGACTAGCGTTGAATCTGAGTAACTACTATATAAAGCATATTTTTCTTTTTCTTTATATTTTCTTTCTTTTATATTTTTAAAGTTTTAGTTCTAGCTATTTTTATTGAATCAAACATTTCACTTATGACAGAATTAAATTGAATATTTAAGTATGATCTTAATATTAAGATTAAATATTGTAATTGTAATTTATACATTTTTTTGATATTGATTTAGATTCAACTCATGAGAAAAACTATACTATGTATATTGAATGAATAAAACTCTCTGAGAGAGAAAATCACTCATTGACTACATGATGACTTCACATCATCAAAACAATAAATTTAACATTATGTTATCAGTAATGAATTTATAGCTTTTATTCAACATGTGATGCTCAAGTAAACTCTTAATGAGTGTTTGTGCTGTTTAATTATAATGCATCATCTTTGCTCTGCTTTTCATTGATGATATTTTATACAAATGATGTTTCAATTCAATTCTTGATTTGAAGATAAAAGATATTTTCTTTGCATTCATGATGCTTATGATTATAATGTTGAAAACTGCGTTCTCTTGCTCAATGATTATCATTCATTGAGCAGAGAAATATGTGATGAAAGAAAGATGCATATAATGAGAAGATAAAGTGCAATTGTATTAAATAACTTTATTCTTTTAATGATTTGACTTATGTCATGTAGATGTTGAATAGATTGTTAGTATAAATGTGCAATTGTAATCATTCAATGCATGACTTTAATTGATAGTAAAGAATGCATTCTGATCATTCTCATGAACTCTCAATTTTTTATGTAAATAGATGTATGACTTGATGTTAAGTAAAGAAGATGAGTTCAAGCTCTCTCAATATATCAGCATGATCAACGAGTCACTACTTCTTCAAGCATTGTAATCATGATTCTCAGACTCATCATTTGAAATGATTATTTTATCTGATATCTTTTCATCAATTATTCAATGACATTGTTGATGTGATGAAGATGTTTCAATATCAACGCAGTCAATGAGTTGCAAATTCTTTAATCACTTGTAATTATAATTCTCAGACTCTTCATTTGAGTTGTTTATTTCACTAGTAGTATCTTTTCATTTCTTATCAACATCAACATGTCATTAATCTTCTTCATAAATTGATTGTAACTGTTAAAAGAAATGTTGTCACATAAATGAAAACTTTGCATGATGACTTTTCTGATCACACAATGTTTTAACATCATTTAAACTGTGTTGAATTGAAATTTCTTGACTCTTTTGACTTTTGTCATGATGTCAGATTATTAACTCAATTTAAAACATAGATTGTTGATATTTTAAATAATTTCAATTCATTAAATCTGTTTTGCAATTCAATGAATCAAGTCATCAATCTAGTCATCATCATCTTAATTTAGTTTCAGCAATTCTGTTTCAATTATCTCAATCATATGCATAAACTTCTGCAATCTTAAGTCAATAAAACTATTGTTTAATCTTGATTCTGCTCAATTCATGTATATAAAAGTTGAGCTTTCATTCTTTTCTTTCACTTTTTGTCTTTCATCTTGTACATTATTTGATGTATTGTCTTGTATCTAGATTTTATCAAAGTAATAATAATAATATCAGTCTTTTATATTGATAGTATTTCTAGTCTAACTCAGTCTTTAACATTATGAAAGATCTACACTTTCTGCAACGTTTTTATACATTGAAATCTCATCTAGTTACTCTTTCACTTAAATGAAGTCATTTCACAATCTCTTGATCAATGATGAGCATGCTGTCAAACAGTTCACTCAAAGTATGATTGAAAATTCAGTTGAGATTTTTCATGCAATGCGTAAGCTTCAAAATCAAGTTCAACAACATGATGTTATCATCTCATTCTCATTCATCATTCTTAGTTCTTCAGTTTATATAGAATTGATTTCTTAGTTTCTTGCAATGATAGCTCAGATCATTGCACAAATTTTGAACAATTAATCTCTTTTTATCATTCACTCTTTTGCAAATTCTGTCACTGTCATCATCACTTCTAAATTTAAGAAGCTTCTTGACATATTTGAGTATGAGAAGAACAAAGATCGATTGAATGCATGAGAGCAAAGTTTGATACAGCGTATGAACATGAATGATGATCATTATTTCTCTCATCGAGTCAAGATCATTTATGTCGAGTCATGATTCATTATAGATAAGAAGACTCACAATCTAATGAGTCAATATTCAGTCAATGATCTTTGCATCATTTTCATCTTTGCAAATTGATGACACAAGTTACGTCATTGCTGCAACAATTCTTTCAAGACAGAAGATGCTTATTTATATTTTCATGAAACTTTGAAGCAAGACACAAATAACTTTGTTGATTATTACAATCTCTTTTATCAAAAGAAAGAATGTTTTTTGATAAAAGATTTTTCATTGATTGATTGTCTGAAGCGTAATGTCAATTATTTCACTTAAATCATCATTTTCTTCTGACGAAATCTTAATGAAATTCAATCATTCATCTTTTATCAATGAGTTTAAGCATTCTTTAACATCAATGAAGAGTTTTAGCAGCTTAAACATCATTAATTTCGCTTCGTCTTCATCATCATCTTGTTCATCAAAGTCAAGAGCATCTCTGCGTTGATTAGTAATTCTTTGAGTTCAAAGATCATTATTTCTGTGACTGTCATCTTGACAGTATCTTCATCTCTTTCTTTCTCATTTCTCGATGAGTTAATGAATTTAAGCTTCATCATTGTCATCATTCAAGATAAGATTCTGATTGTTTCTGAGATTAAGAAAATCTGCAACAAGTGAAAGCTGTGTTACTATTGCAAATTGCAACATTCGAGCAAAATCATTAAAGAATGCTCAAATAAGAAGCTCTTCACTCTGCATATCATGAATGTTTACAACAATGATGTTATCAGTATAAATGAAGAAGTTTTGCTGTCTGCAAGAAAAGTTTAGTTTCTGAGCTAAGTCACGCTCAGAGATCTGTATACATATCATCTTGTTTACTAATCTCAATTTTTTCATTCTCACTTCAATCATATAGAAAGTTTTTTGCTAAATTTATCTTGAAACTCTTTGAATTCAATTCAACATTCAAAGATAGTCACATGATAGTATTCTGTATTCTACATCAAGCTCAATCTAGAGTTTTCACTCTCGCTCTGATTGATAGTGAAGTCTTTGCTTATGTCTTTATGAATAAATTCTTCACGCAACAACATCATCTTTTCTTGCATCAATTAATTCATTCTCGCAGACTTCAAGAATTTGATGATCAAGTTGCTTTAATCAATGATATTACTTATGTTGTTGAAATTACAATGATTCTCAATGAACATATTGAAAGATTATTCTTCTATGTCATTGAATTAAATCAATACTTCATCATCATAAGTCTGTCATGACTTCATCATCACATCATTGATGTCAATTTTGAACATAATATTCTCATCTTGTCTTTCTTCTTCTGTCTTAATCATTGTTGCTCATTTCTCGTCAAGATTTATGATCTTAATCAACAAGAAGAAAATTTCTCATTCAAAGTCAACAAAGTAACTTTCTCTCAGTCTCGCTTTCAATTCGCTCACAAGAAGTAACTTAGTTCATGAATCATTCACAAGAAGCAATTCAGTCTACAAATCATTTACAAGAAGTAATTTAGCATTCAGTTCACTTGCAAGAAGTAATCTAGTTTTCAATTTACTTGAAAGAAGTAACTCAGTTTTCAGTTCGCTTGCAAGAAGTAACTTAATCTTTCATTCACTTGAAAGAAGTAACTCAGTTTTCAGTTCGCTTGTAAGAAGCAACTCAGTTCTTCATTCACTTGAAAGAAGTAACTCAGTTCTCAATTCACTTGCAAGAAGTAATTCAGTTTTCAATTTACTCACAAGAAGTAACTCAGTTTTTCGTCTATTTACAAGAAGCAATATAATCTCTCATTTGCTTACGAGAAGTCAACTAATACTTAGCTCGTTCATAAGAAACAAATCTCATTCAATCTTGTCTTTCATCTGAAACAAGAAGTCTTTAATTGTATTTTTCAAGTCATTCAAAAAGAATATTCATCAAAAATCAAGTGTCAAAATTCTTTTTTCTTCAGAACTTCTGTTATCTTTTGAGCAGATCAATTCAATTGATCTTTTATACAACTTAACATAGTTAAGTTGAAAGCTTGAAGCTTTGATCATGCTGTTTATGTCAAAGACATTGAAGTGTTTAGCGTCATTCTAAAGAAAATTGATGTTTTCTTGAATTTTAAGTCAATCTCGTCTTCTAGTTTAGACTCTGATGAGTCAAAATCACGTCACATAACTTTGATTATTTGTTCAAAGAACAGCTCAACTCTTGCTCAGTTCTTGTCTCATTCTCAAGACAGTACATATGATAAAAATCATCGTCTGAATCTTTATTAAATGAAAAAGAAATTTCATTTGACTGCATTCACGACACAAGAAGATCTTGAAGTTTATTAACAAAGTAAGAATGTTGATTCAGTCACAATTTTATCATTCAAATATTTTAAGTTTCTAGACATTTTCTTCAAGAAGAATGTTGATATCTTGTCTTTGCATTGAGTTCATGATCATGTCATACATCTTAAAGAAGATGCTCAATTCTCAATCTTCGCTTTGTATGACATAAGTCGTGATGAAATTCTAGAACTTCGTCGTTATCTGAATGAGAATCTGAGCAAAGATTTCATTTGAATCAGTCACTTTCAGATGATTATCTTTGTTCTCTTCATCAAGAAACTCAAAGAAGAACTTTGCTTCTGCATGAACTATCGAGATCTGAACGTTATCACAGTCAAGAATCAATATTCTCTGTCTCTGATTTCAGAAATGCTGAATCATCTAAGTCGAGCTAAAATCTTTATCAAGCTGAATATCATCTCTGCGTTCAATTGACTTTGAATCAAAGAAGAAAATGAAACTCTCATCATCTTTTGCACTTGATTTAAATTATTCAAGTATTTAGTCATGTTCTTCAATTATGTAATGAGTCTGTCTCATTTCAAAAGTACATCAACAATACTTTTCATGAACATTTAAATAAGTTTTATACAGCTTATTTGAATGACATCTTGATTTATTTCAACAATGAACTTGAGCACAAGATTTATGTCAAGCTCATTCTGCAAAAGCTGCAAGAAGCAGATCTTCAGATGAATATAATTAAATGCAAGTTTCACGTCACTTAAATCTTGTATCTAGAATTGATAATCATCATTGAAGAGATCAAGATAAACTTTTCTAAGATAAACATCATTGTCAACTGACTCATCTTGATCAACATTAAAGATGTTCAAAGTTTTCTAAATTTCGCGAACTTTTATAAAAGATTCATCTATGACTATAGTAGAATAACTATCTCGCTCACTCATCTCATCAGAAAAGATGTACTCTTTGTCTGATTTCAGAAATGTCAGATTGCATTCAACACTTTTAAAAAAGTCTTCACTTTCAAGATTATTCTTCATCATTATAATTCAGATCACAAAATTGTGATAGAAATCAATGCTTCAAACTATATGTTCAAAGACATTCTTTCTTAATATGATGAGAATGAGATTCTTCATTCAGTCGCTTACTTTTCAAAGAAGCATAACTCAGTTGAGTGTAACTACGAGATCTACGATAAAAAACTCATGATCATTGTTTGCGCTTTCAAGAAATGATGATCAGAGCTTGAAGACTTTATTTATTCTATTGAGATGATCATGAATCATAAAAATCTTAAGTATTTCATGTCAATTAAGCAGTTGAGTCATCATCAAGCTCGTTGAAGTGAGTTTTTGTCTAAATTCAACTATTGCATCGCTTATTATTTCAACAAGATTGATGATAAGTTGAATGCTTTGACACGTTGCTCAGAAGATTTTTTTAAAGAGAAGAATACATTCAATTCTTGATATCAATATCAACATCAGACAATTCTGAAAACTCATGTTTTAAATCTCAATATTGTTAAGAATCTTACTCTCAACATCTTTAACATCAAAGTCATGAAGCTTCAGTCACAAATCATCACTTTAGATTCAATTTAGTTACATTTGTTCTTAATTATCTCAGCACTCTTACAAATTTTAGCTCTCATGAATCTAGAAATCAAAGAATTCAACGTTGAAAACATCAAGTTTCAGCTAGATTAAAACATTCTGAATCTTGATGAAAATTCTGCTGACATTCTCATTCAGACATTGTGAAAGCAAATTGAAATCAATGACAAATTCGCAGCTCAGATAATTGAAGCACTTTGCAATGAAGCACAACATCACAACAAGATCTTTTTAGTTAAGTGTGAAGAACACAAGAATCATCTGTACTTTCAAGAAAGAAAGTACATGTTTAACTCAAATAAACTACGTCTTCATATCATTCAGCTCGCTCATGATAATGTTGTTAATGATCACTCAAAAAGAGCAGAAAGCTATGAACTGATCAGTCGAGTCTACTGATAATCAAACATTTATAAGTATGTTCAACGCTTTATACAAAACTGTCATGTGTGCACACATTTCAAGTTCTTTAAACAATGAACTTAAGAATAATTATGTTTTCTTTCAGTTCTTGAACGTTGTTAATGTGATGTTTTCATGAACTATGTAAATTCTTTATCGCTCAATATCTTCATAAATATCACATATAAATATGTTCTAGTCTTTATTAATCATTTTATCAAAATAAGACATTTAGTTCTCATCACTTTTATGAAAGTTGAAGAAGTTATCAACTGCTTCTATGCTCATGTTTGAAAACATCATGATTTACTTGAGTTCTTTGTGTCTGATCAAGACACACAATTCATCTTCAATGTCTGAAAGCATATGTGTAAAATGTTGAAGATAAATGCTAAGTTATCAATGATGTATCACTTTAAGATCGATGATCAAATCAAGAGAATCAATGCTGTCATGAAGCATTATCTTCAAATCTTCGTCAACTACATGCAGAATGACTGAGTTAAGTGACTTTCTGAAGTTGAATTCATCATTAATAATGCATCATCATTAATCACTTTAGCATCACTCTTCTTGATCAATTTAAGTCAGAATTCATGTTTAGACTTTAAATCTTCTGAGTCTTTGCTTGAGAATCTTACATTTCAAGCTTGAAACAAGTTAATCAATGTTGAAGAGTTCATTAAGAAAATGAAGAAACTAACTGAGCATCTACGTGATGAGATGCTTATAGCTCAGATCATTTACGAATTCAATGTTAATTTCTTTCATTGTTCTTGTTCTAAATACTTCATTGAAGATGAAGTTTGACTGAATGTTCATAATTTTAGCATTGCTCATCTCACTATCAAGTTAAATGATCATAATGTTGATCTCTTCAAGATCAAGTGTGTTTTCAAGAACAATTCTCTGATCATTAAGTTAAATCTTTCAGTATTCATGAAGATTCATTCAATCTTTTATGTCATTCTTCTGAATCATATCACAAGTGACTTTCTTTTGAGTCAACATCAGAAATCTCAAGAACTTGTTATCATCAAGAATGATGAAAGATTCTGATATGTAAACAGCATACTAAACTTCAAGCGTGATAAATGTTATAATTCATCTTTGCTTAAGTATTACATCAATTAAAAAGATCACTTTTCTATTTGAAAGTCTTTTTATCTTCTGAATAATTGTGAGCAAATGCTTAATGAATATCATCTCGTCAATTCTGCCTTCAAAAAATCACATGTACTGTCGTGTGTGATATCTCAATGTCAATGTCAAGAACTTTAAGTTCAATCTTCATCATTTTGACTCAGCTCAGATCTGACTCAGATCTTGTTTAAATTTATCTTAAACATCTTGTTTAAATCTGACTCAGATGTGACTCAGATGTATTCTAGTTTCAATCATGCATCATCATGTTAAAATGCATTTCATCTCGCTGTGCATCATCATATTAAACTGCATTTCATCTTTCTCTTGCTCAGATCTGACTCAGATCTTGTTTAAATCTGACTTAAACATCTTGTTTAAATCTGTTTCAGATGTGACTCAAATATGTTTCAATTTCTATGCATCATCACGTTAAAATGCGTCTCATCTTATTTCATTCTTCAGATATCTTGCTCAAATTTAATTCAAATGTGACTCAGATTTATTCTAGTTTCATCTGTGCTTCATTACATTAAAATGCGTTTACATTAATTCTCATCTCATTTCAGTCTTTGTCTTTAATTCTTTCTCATTTCATCTTGTTTCTTCTCATTGTCTTGTAGAAGCTCAGTCTTGAAAAGAGAAGTTACTGTCATGATGTCAGATCATCAATTCAATTTAGAACATAAATCATTAATATCTTAAATAATCTTGATTCATTGAATCTGTTTTGCAGTTCAATAAATCAAGTCATTAATTTAGTCATTATCATCTTAATTTAGTCTCAGCAATTCTGTTTCAATCATCTCAGTTATGTGTGTGAACTTTTGCAATCTTAAGTCAATAAAACTACTGTCTAATCTTAATTCTGCTCAATTCATGTATATAAAAGTTGAATTCTCGTTCTTTTCTTTTGCTCTTTGTCTTTCATCTTATACATTATCTGATGTATTATCTTATATTTAAATTCTATCAAAGTAATAATAATAATATCAGTCTTTTATATTGATAGTATCTCTAGTTTAACTCAATCTCTGATAACTTCTATTTAAACACAGAATAAAATCAAAAGATTTGTAGTTAACATCATGTATAAATGAATCTCATTGTTAATCTTAAGATTAAATATAATATAAAATAAAATGAATAGAACAGAATTAAATTGAAATGATGAATGATACTATGTTGATAAAGAAGAATTTAATGACTTGAAAGAAGTTTTAGTTGAATTTCATAAGTTTTATTCAAACAAGTTATATTAAATTGAAAAACAGTGAAAATTTTTACGTTTCATTTGTTTTATTTATGCAAACATGAATTTTCAAAGAAAGAAATAATATTATGAATATGTCAAAATTAAAAACAATCACAACGTGTGTAAAACAAACTTTTGAAAAGAGCATTATAAACAAGAGAGAAAAGATCAAGTAAATAAATAAATGATGATAAATTGCATGAGCAGCAGTAATGTTGATTCAATGATAATTGCAAGCAGCGTTGACTCGTCACAGAGAGACAGCGATGCAAAGTTTAAATGCTTATGCAATGATGAGATAAAAGTTATCAGCATCATCGATTTACTAACACAGATATCAATGTTAAAGAAAGAGAAGAACAAAGATCACTCATGAAAAGAAGTAATCTTAGAGCTGATTCAACGTCTTTGAAACATCTCAGAAAGAAAGATTAAAAGTTAAGATGCATTCATCATGCAGAATGTACAAAAGTTGAAAACATTCATTCAACTTTTTAATAAACAATTATAAATGTAAGAAAATACGCGTTTTACATTCAAAACATCATCATGAGTCGATGTAGTAAAAGAAGAAGCAACAATGAAAAAGCAGTGACTCAGAGATGATTTATCATTGCTTTGCAAGAGACGCAAGATTCTAGTGAAAATAATGAAGAGAAAAGAGATAAAAGAGATACAAAAGAAATCAATTGATCAGATTTTTCAAGAAATCATAAACATGTCAATGATGCAACGAGATCTGATAGTGTTGCTTTGCAAGCTTGAAAGTAAAAACATTGCACTTTACGTGATGAGCTTAAAAGCTCAAGCAGCTTTAGAAAAGTCTCAGACATGAGTGAAGAAAATTGCAAGCTCAGCGTATGTAGTGCGTAGAAGCTTCGCGATATTAGCACATGATATACACATCACATTGAACATAAACAATCAGAAGACAATCATCAAAAGATTGATAAAGAATAACGCAAGACTTCATGAAAATCTAAAGATGCTGAGAATAACTTGACTTAAAAAGATAGTTGAGAGTGAGAAAACTCACTCATCACTCATCATAAAGATCATGATCAAAACAATGATGAATCAACTGTTAAATGTGAGCATGCTGAACTCATATCAAGAATGCTTATGCAAATTGTTTAAAAAGAACTGTTGTATCATACAATGTTATAGATGTTTCGATTTTGATCATATGACTAAATTCTGCAAAAATGAAGAGTGTTGCTTCAAATGCACAGACAAACATCACATCAAGAAGTGCGTTGTATTGATGAATAAAAGACGATGTGCAAACTGCAACGATAGTCACGAACTCTAAAGATGCTCATGCTTCAAGTGAAAATTACAGATAAAGCAATCAGAAGAAATTTTTTAAAACAGATTGATCAAATATTCTGAAGTGTTGAAAGACAATCACTCATTCTCTTCTTTCTCTCTGAACTTCTTAAGTTCAATGAATTTCGTGAGTTCAATAAACTCATTGAATTCAATGAATGTCTTGATGATGACAAGCAGTTGAGACATTAACGAGTTAATATGACAAGTGATGAAAGTTAAGAAAAGATGAGTCGATCACTCTTCATACGTGATTAGTGACTCAGAAGACATGATGTCTGAACAAACACAGAAATGTTAAATCAGAAAATGCGAAAGATTCTTGATGATTAAAAGCATACAAAAAGCTGTCTCTGTACAGAGTCAACAGCAGCTACAAATATCTTTATGATGAATCAAATCTTTCTGCAAATTTTACAGTACAACATTAGAAAGTCATTGAAAATTCAGAAATCATTTCTGATAGACAGAAAAGTTTGCAAATTTGACATAATAATCATTCAGAAACAAGATTATAACATTAATGTTTTACAAATGTTTAACTCGACTCACAATTTCTTTCATCTAGTAAAAGACTCATCATCTCAAGCAAAAACATGCATTTATGTCAACAAGCATCTAAAATTCAATCAATGAATGATGAAAATTATTGAATTGAACATCTGCTTAATCAAGCTACAAACTAGCAACTTAAAAGACAAGATACAAGCGTTACGACTCATAAATATTTACAATTCATGCTCGTTGTTTATCATCTTTACAGAAGAATCATCTACTATTTCTCATTTGAACGAACTAATCAAAAATGACTGCAAACAGTTAATCATAGAAGATTTCAACCTGCATCATTCACACTGAGAAGGCAGAAAATGCTTTACTCATTACACAGCAATTGATGCTCTACTGAACATCATTATGAATGCAAGATTAAAGCTATTGCTTGAATCAGATACAATTACTAGAAAGACTCACAATCAGTTCACAATAATAGATTTAGTGTTTGACAGTGAGAAAATACAATTCATGATATACAAATGCAAGATGAGAACTGATTTACATCAGAGATCTGATCATCTTTCAATTATCATGAAGTTGTGTCTATGTACATCTTTCATGCAGTTCACGACTCGTCGATTATGAAAGAAAATGAACACAGAAGCATTAAACGCTTATTTAAGAATACATTTTCTCGTCAATTGTTTTCTCAATAACAAGACAGTGATAGATGATAAAGTAACTGAGATCACTCATGCATTACAGAAAGTCATCAAGAAGTTTACTTCTTGAGCAAAGTTATTGAATTAAGCATGAGACTTTTGAAATCAGATCTGCTTAAAAGTTGTGATAAAATCACAATGACTATGAGTTGTATGAAAAACACAGAGTACTTTAAAGACATGAAATGACTATCTGAAACATAATGATCACAAAAACAAGATCATTAAAGAAACAAAATGTTCACATTTTAAATCATAAATGCATGAGCTGAGTAATGAATCAAAATCAATTTGACGCTTCGCAAAATGAGTCAAAATTGAAAGTTAACTACTCAAGAAACTTTCATAGTTTTCATCATTAAAGAATAATGATTTTGATCACATAGCAGATTCATTCAAAGAAAAAACAAAAATGCTACGAAAGAAGTTCTTTTCATCATTGTCTCAGATAGACATCAGTAACATTTTGAGATCATTTATATTATTGACAGTGTTGTTCAATTCAGTCTTATCATAAGATGAGATGAGACAGATGATTCAATGAGTAAAAGTTGACAAAGCATCAAACGCATTTGAAATTTCAAATAAAGCGCTTTAAGCAAGTTTAACAAAACTGACTTTAATACTAATCAGTCTGTTCAACATATGTGTAATTCACAAATATCATTCAAAGCAGTTCAAAAAAGCTCAGACAATAGTATTACACAAATCAAAGAAGAATGACTACATTAACTTGAAGATGTATTGACTCATTGCTTTGTTAAACATCATGAATAAAACATTGAAATCAATCATAATCAAGAAATTAAGTGACATTATTGAGACTTATCACATGCTTTCAAACGCTCAAATGAGAGTGAGATGCAAGTGATTCATGATCTCAGCGCTGAATCTACTAGTAGAATAAGTACATGCAGTATAAGACTGCAAAATCAAGTACGTGATCTTTATGCTTAGTTTAAACATCATTAAGATGTTTGATCATGTTTTGCACACTAAACTTCTGCATACTCTAAGAATGAGAAGAACATTGAACTACATAGTTGAATGAACTTGCAGCTTTCTGAAGAACAGAGAGTCATCGTTGATGTTTGATGAACAAATCAGCGTAATGCAATGAATAAACGCTGACATATCGCAGAAATTTCTCATATCATCGATTTTCTTTCTATTTTTTAACGCAAGCTTAATTAAAAAATGCAAATTCTTAGAAATTAAAAAATGAAGTGCTTGACTTCATAAATGACATTAATATTCTGATCTATGACAAAATCACAGAATCAATCTGCAAATCACTGAGTCAAGCACACAACGTCTGTGCAAAGTGAGTTTGAATTCATGATGCTACGTTCACTTCAGAGAAATATGAATTCACACACTTCATTCATAAGTCAAAAAGATTCAATATAACAGTCAATCTACGCATAAAAAACTCAGTAATAAAGTTGAAATTAAACATATGAGTTCTCAAAGTGCAACTGAACATAAAACTATGATTAGATTTGCATCTTCATCAAATAGAAGTGAGTCACGTCATTAAGATGCTGATGCTTAGTTGACTTGAGATCTTCATCTGAAAGACTACATTTGCAAAAGCAAGATAAATATACTCAGTGATGATAAGATCAAGAATGATGTTCAAAGCATTGATATAACATCAACGTAATAAAGAAAAGAGATTGTTGAGTACAAAATAAAGACTAGAAACTCTTCAGAATCAAGCATTATATCATGTGATTAATGTTTTCAGAAAAGTGAACATTGAAATGCTGAAAGTTGAAACATATACATTCTCACTACATATTCATCTGAACAAGCTACAGAATCAAGTCACACTACGCAGTTGAATCAACGACAGAACACAGAAGACTCGATGAGCATGCAAGATCATATGTGCTCATCTGATAAAAACTAATAGATTCATTTCTCGCTTCTCAATCTTCAAAAAAATGACGTTTCTAAACGTTTCAATTCACAAAGAAGCAAAGATATAATTTAAACACAGATGACTTGATCTTTTAATGTTGATTCAAATGAGTGAACATGTGATCACACAGTTTCATAAAAGTCAATGAAATCTTTAATGAGAAAACTACAAAAAACGCATTGCAGACATTAATACATCTCTCGCTTAAAGATCTCATTTATTCAAGAAGTCAGTAAAAATGCGTGATGATCTTCAGAAGATTAAAAGCACTCTTGCAATTCATATTAGAATTGAACACATAAAGCTAAATGTTTATCTGCATTTAAGAAATATGTTGAGCATGAATAGCTTTCAATGCAACTGCAAATGAAGTCATCAGACAGTCAAGCATATTCTGATGCACTGCTTGAATTGAACACATCTTTGATCAAATATGCTGCAAGACATCAACTTCATGAACTATTAAATCATCATTTTAATCACGAAGAGTCTCAAGATAACAGCGAGAATGATGATGAAAATGAAGCTGCTGAAGCAGTTTAGAATGACAAGAACACTCATTCTTTAACATGCAATCATCATGAACAAATTTGATACATAGTCTCAGTTTTATTATCTCAACTGCATGTAGCAGTTGTATAAACAGCAAGCGATTTTCTATCTCAGAGAGTTTTGTTCACTCGACACACATAGCATAGATTTTTCTCATGGGTCGATCTAATCAATGTCACAAGAGTGTATGAATTATTATTATTAATGTGTCAAAATTGAATAAGAATTTTTTTTTATTCTTACTTGATTCAACACTCATTATGAATTTATGCAAGATTTTATATATTGTAGTAAGCGCTGCGTTAACGTAGCGCTCTTTTCGTATCTACTATCGCTTTTTTCTGCGCTTTATACTTAAACTGATCATCAAGTCAAGTTTTAATATCAATCTTCTGACTCAACTCAAGTACTTGATATCAATCTTCTGACTTAACTTGAATACTCAATTTCAACATTCTGACTCAATTTGATATCAACTTTGAATTAATACTTGATTTGAGTTTTTGACTCAACTTGTCAAGAAATCGAATATGACGTCAAGAGAGTTAAATATAAATAATTTTTCCGATTTTTTACTTTTGCATTATCTTTTTGCATTATCTTTTTGATAGAAAGTCATGAAGAGAAACATGAAGATTATTTGATAGAAAGTCATGATAGAAAGTCATAATAAAGAGTCGTAATAGAATATTTATCTATCTATCTTCATGTCTTGACGAGTTGAATTGAGAATTTCAAGTCAATACTTGATTTCAATCTTCTGACTAGATTTAAATACTTAAGTTGAATCTTCTGATTTGACTTAAATACTCAAGTTAAGAATTCTGACCTGAATTGAGTCTTGACGAGCATCGACGTTTTGACAAAAAGCTTAGATAGCTTGTGAGCTAGTGAGCAGGGTTCATTCAATACTAATGCGCTCGAGGCGCATATGCTAGCTACTAGATGAGACGTTTGCTACAAGCTAGCTGTCAGCTGAGTTTGCATCGTTG
>JAABUV010000158.1_pt1 | contig 99472 bp, 101 predicted proteins | sample 5559971 | NCBI WGS metagenome assembly JAABUV01 (sample SAMN10711881, study PRJNA513362) | rock metagenome | isolation source: Antarctica rocks | place: Antarctica: Victoria Land, Knobhead nord | collected 2015-12-19 | reverse complement strand
ACACATTCGCACTGCTCATGATAAATCCATGAACCTAGCTGAGAAGTCGGATCTGGCGATCGTGTGCTGCAAGAATGAAGTTCACTCTACAAGATCGCCTATTGAGGCGTGAATTAGGCGATACATCCAGATACACGGCGATCAAGGGCATATATGGGGACAAGACTTGGATAGATGATCTGGACATTGTGAACGAGCTTGGGGGCCATTCGGGATGCGTCAACGCACTGAGGTGAAAAGGCCCTGGATCTTCTCAATCCAAGCATGGCATTACTGACAGTTCTACTTCTAATGAAGCTGGTCCACATCGGGAAGATTACTAGCATCTGGGAGTGATGACCAGCATCTCAATATCCATTCATACCAACCGGACTCTTCATCATCGCCATTTGCTCTCACCACTACAGTTGCCACTGGGCATTCTCAGAATATATTTTCCGTCAAGTTCATGCCGCATTCCAATGATCGAACACTTGTCACTGCTGCTGGGGACGCTGAAGTCAGAGTGTTCGACATAGAATATAGTGGGCGGTCTACGGAATCCTCAACCGGTGCGGACATCGCATCTACGGGAAGAGGATCGAGGTTCCGAAACATGTACGGAGGTGTGAAGTATTTGAGCGATGGAAACACAAACGCAAGGGTCTACAGGTCGCACGCAGATCGGGTCAAGAGAATAGTGACAGAATCATCACCCAATCTTTTCTTGACATGCTCTGAAGATGGCGAGGTCAGATCTCTGGGTTGGCTAGGTAATCTTGGATACTAAAATGACAACAGGTACGTCAATTCGACTTGCGATTGCCATCCTCCTCATATCCACCTCCTAGAGGCGGTCGAGGCTTTTCATCTCATCGAGCCGATCATGACAGTTCCAATGTCCCACCACCTCTAATCTCATACAAACGTTACAACCTTGACCTCAACACAATTTCTTGCTCGGCAAGTCAGCCTCATTACATTGCATTGGGAGGTGCACATCTTCACTGCTTTCTCCATGACCGAAGAATGCTTGGGAGAAATATGCACGAAGAGCAGGGCATTCCAGGCAGAACGTCTTCAGCTAATTCTATGTCCGAGCACGAAACCGAATTGATGGGGGCGGCCACACGATGCGTCCGTAAATTTGCACCCGAGGGACGCAAGAAAATGCGGAGGACAGACAACGGCCATATTACCGCATGTAAGATCAGCGACGCAAACCCTAATGAAATGATAGCCAGCTGGTCAGGTGACCACATCTACAGCTTTGACCTCGTGCGGTCTCCAGATGCTGGGGAGCGAGGAGTTAAAGGCGCCAATGCCCCGACCCGTGGAAATGGAAAGGGTAGAGTTAGGGAATCAAGTAATCGGAAACGAAAATGGAGAAACCAGAACTCAGCGAGTTCTCTTGAGACTGGTTCGAAGAGTCCGAATCCGAGGCGTGCGGTTAAGCGTCCGGACGAAGACTCGGACCTGGCGTTGCGTGTTCGGTATGAGAATGGGCAGAGCGAAGACATTAACATGGCCGAAGCTTTACCAAGTCTTCCCTCATCGATGATTGAAGAAGCACAAAGTCCTGCTCTCAATGACTCCCAAAAAAGGAGCTTGCAAATTGCGAAAAGCTTAGCCAAGATACGAAAGCTCCTTTTTTCACTCGAGCTAAACATTCGCGGCTTGGCTGGTGCCGTACATGTCGATCCTGCAAATCATGGACCATCTTATACCACTGTCCTCGGCACTGCTGCCACCTGTTTACCAGTAATGGATGAGATCTCGAGATCCTGGAGATATCCCGTCGACCCTCAAGAGAACGTCGTTATGCTGCAGCGAGCTTTGCGGGCTGGTCGAGATTCATCACGCCGCTTCGTGCAGGCTTGTGGAACCCTGGCTAGATTACTCGGTAGCAAGGTCCAGAATGCGAGCCCTACCCCAAGTCCTGCACTTGACCTCTTCCAAAATATAGTCCCTGCGCCGCATGAAGGGCCAGATTGTTCTGTCCGGGAGCTCTTCTGCTATGACTTTATCAAAGCCATTATACTGTGGCTTGAAGGTGGTCTCCAGGCTCTGCTACAAGGCTTTAAGCGACCGCCCGATCAGCGAAGTCCAAATCCGAGATTCCCAATACCTGAAGACGCCCAACTTTCTGGTATAGACGACTTCCTCATTCCCCATCTCCTCGAATTGTCTAGCCCTAGCCCCATACCCAATGTTGATGCATCCAGATTTGAAAAAGACGACACTCGGAAAGTCTTCCAGGCAGAGAGCGATGCTGTTATCGCTTTTTCTCATGCCATCAGACTGCCGCTGCAAGATCTCTCGAGGGCAGTGATGCCAACTTCTGGAAGCCACGGTGACTGTGAAGATCCTCTACTTCAGGATAAAAAGACGGCATTGAGATACTGGGGCTTCAAAGTCGGACGAGGCATCTTGATGAATGCTGGAGAAGGTCTGAACTACAAAACTGTTGACACTGCCTTTGGCGGACTAGGTACCACTGAAATTGAGGAAGGCAGAGATCAGGAGGACATCAATCCCAACGAGCAGGAGGACGTGGTAGAGAGTATCAGCCTCATCAGGCAGCCCGGAGAGGCTGCCGTGAGAGGATTTACTACATCTAGTGTCGAAAGCGTACTGCCAGGAGGCGAGGCTAGCGAGGGTGCGTCCGTGTCCGGGGCTCCAATCATCTCGAGGCAAGGCACCGAGTCTGATATTGACATTGAAGACGCCGACTCCGACGCGGAAGTGATACTGATGGACGACTTACATGACGAGATAGCAGACCACATGGCTGCTGAGGATGCAAATACATACGATGACGGCAATGAAGACACCGAAAACGAGGACAGTGATGCAGACGATGACGATGATGGGGATATCACGGCCGAAGAACGGCAATTCATGTTTCGATCAGCTTCCGATAGGGGCAAGTTGCGAGAAATGGTGGAGAGGGATACGCCTTGCTACTCTCATACTCGCCAATATCGTGGTCATTGCAATGTTAAGACTGTTAAAGATGCCAACTTCTTCGGCTTACATGATGAGGTACGCACCCCATAGAGCCGTCTTGCGCGTTCCAATGAAAACTCGAGAGCCAGCTCAATTTCTTGTATCGGTATACATATCTTATGGGTTATCATTATTGCTGGACAATTCCACCTATAGACTTTGCTAACTAGGTGTATGCACAGTATGTGGTCAGTGGTAGTGACGGTGGTCATCTTTTTATATGGGATAAGAGGACATCCGAATTAGTCAACATCCTGGAAGGTGACAATGAGGTCGTCAACGTCGTTCAGGGTAAGCCCTTAGTTGATGGCCACTCTACTGCGTATACTGAAAGATGATTGCAGGCCATCCTTATGAACCGATCCTAGCCATCTCTGGCATAGACCATACTATTAAAATTTTCTCTCCAGATAGTCGCGCACAAGCGGATGCTGAATCTGCGATCAATATCAATTCTGCTACCAATGGATCCTCTGGGTTTTCCTCCCTCTCGGGTCGACGGATGGCTCCTCGCGAGTCAGGCCTCGACGAAAACAATCGTCCAGAAGGACTCAGGAGCAGGAAGAGGATGCATCAGAGCTACCAAATATTGAGCCAGAATGATGTGCAGAGGCAAGGGGGTATGAGGGATGCTTTCATCACGGTATGTGCTGATGGTCTCTTTGCGAGGGTGAGGACAGTGGGGGTGGATTTCGCAGAGTGGGCGCGTTGGTTCGATAGCTGATTATCTGATCGTGACGTAGCGAGGCATGTTAGCCCAAGTGGCTGCTCGCTTGAGAGCTAGACAAGGCGGTGCTGGGGGAACTGGTGGGGAAGTGATGCTAGGCGAGGATGGAGAGGCGGTGTTGCTTGACGATAATTGCACAGTAAGCTTTAGATCCATCATCGTCTTGCAACATGATAGGATGCTAACAGGAGGGCAGGTAATGTAAGGGGATACATGAAGGGTGAGGCAGGATCTGCTTCGAAATCTTTGCAGTAACAGGCTCTTAGATGAAGTGAGTAGGGGAAGTATTGGGGGTTGTGATAGAATCATGAAAATATTATGACTAGCCAATTGTCACATAGATTAGAATATTCATTGATCTCTAGTGTCACCTAGACCCTTCTGCCATTAATCAATGTTCAGTCCATGAATATATATCACATTGGTGTATCGAATGTCACTAGCTACGTATTAAGGACCAAGCTACCTTCCCATCCGATGACATTGATCATCTCACTATTCTAGAGTTTGACAGAAACCGATTTGCTAAAATAGCGCATAAAATTTTTGCATCTTCACAACACAAGAATCATGGCCGACCATTCCTCACTCTCCGATGCAAGACGACCGTCGCCGTTGGCTCGAAGAGCGAGAAAACTTGACCCTTGAGCTCACAAGAAACCCTTACAGCTCGCACGTATATTTACGCAGAGCCATATGCCATGAGAAGCTGGAACTCACGGACCTCGCTGCGAGCGACGGGTATAGAGCTTTGCTCTTGACGGACGAAGTGCGTGACGAGGAAGGAGAATACCATCTACAGGCCATAGACGCTCTTGAGACCGTGACGAGTGGGGAGAGCGAATCAGCTACCAACAGGGGTGTCAGAACGCTTTCACGTGGAACAATACACTTTCCCGCAGGCACGAACGAGGATGTGTCAGAACGGGAAGAGGATGAGAGCGACGGCAGATGTTGGTACAACAAGATTGCCCAAGAACACGCACTTCAAAGCTACGAAATACTAGCCCGCACCTTGTCAAACTGTGGTGATCTGAGAAGTGCATATGACTTTACGCATCGCGGCTTGAAGGCTTTTCCGGGCACAGTGGGATTACATGCACTGCAAAAAGGTGTCATTGAAAAGTATGCGCAGACGCTGATCCCCAAAAAATATGTGCGGACATACCCAGATATCAATCCAAGAGAAGACCTCCCTGAAAATGGTTCTGCTCGGCGAGAGATCTATCCCTGGAACGACCATGAGCCTGACCGCTTCTCGGATGAAACCCTCATGTTCATCAACGGAGACCTTCAGAAAAGCGCTCCAAAATGTGAAGTTTCTGTAATCGAGCTTCCGGTCTTGGATGGAGATGCCTCATATCTCAAATCTCAACCAACCAGTAACAAGCAACTGGGCATCTTCGCCATCTCACAAATCGAACCCTACGAGCGAGTGCTTCTCGAGGCTAGCGTTCTCACCTCTTCCACTCGTCTACATGACCCGATCTGTGACGCCTGCTCCTCGCGCCTCCCACCATCCTCGCAAGAACGTCCTTTACCAACATGTCCCGATTGCGAAGATGTTGTCTTCTGCTCACAAGATTGTCTTGAGCGAGCTCGGAATGTCTACCACCCTGCAATTTGCGGCATAACAGACTTTGATATAGTCGCTAAAGATCCCTCGCCCTTCGCCGCCACAAGCGCTCTCTACACACTCCTTGTTGCCCGAACCATGGCAATGGCCGAGTCACAGAACATCCACCCTCTCGATCTTCCCCAAATCAAGTATCTCTGGGGCGACTACAGCCATTCCACTCACCCGGCAGAGCGTACCCTGCCCTTCAGCTTCTCGAACAATGTAGCACAACCACTGCACCTCCTTGCGCGACTCGACAAGGACCCTTTCGCTCCCGAAGCACTAAGTCGCTACGACACATGGATCATCAATACATTGCTCGCCAAATTCCGCGCTACGGCAAATGCCAAGATGAATGAGCGGACCGGCATGCCGGAGGTGGTGGGCGTACACTGGTTATGGAGTCTAGCAAATCACAGCTGCGCGCCGAATGTAAGGTGGGAGTGGGAAAAGGGAGCTATGGGATTTGTGGCGAGAGGAGGAGAGGAAGTTGTGCGATGGGGTGAGGACAGAGGAATTGAGGATGGGGTCGAGAGGTGGGGTGGTGGAATAGGCATAGGGCAGGAGGTGCTGAATCATTATTGTGATGTGGGCCTGCCCGTAAAGGAGAGAAGGGAATGGGCTATGGGTGCTTTGGGAGGCGTGTGTCGTTGTGGTAGGTGCATGTGGGAAGAGGATGAAAACAGGGTTGAGAAGCAATGATGCGAGTGGCTCCTTGTGAAAGGGACCTCGTGCTTAATACTATCAGGCATATGCTCTAATATTATACGCAGAAAGAGCCATTGTCCCAGATCTTTCGCACATGGTTGCTTAGCCTGCTTGTTGATTTCCAGAATAGACATACGTACCCTCTGCTGGGCTCCTCAGTGCAGGGAGGATCACTATGGGCACACTAACCATTGCCGTATGGTCTCAATTCTATTTCCAGAGACATTGGTATCTAAATAAAGCAGATGATGTATGCAGACGTAACGGCAATGAGAAAGGTGATGGTGAACGACATGTGTATGATGCTTCCGATCCTTCGATGATGTGTCTAAGAATAGACATATCAAACTCTAAAATGCTTTAGTCTTGCTGTTGTGATTGCTTGGCGCTTGATCAACTTTCACTGATGGCGATCATGCCATGTTATAGAGTGCCAAAGTGAATGTGTGTAAAGCCGTTACTGCTTCAATTTCATCCAACAGACGCCGTTGTCGATCAAGGTAAATACAATGCATTCCATTGGGTTATCAAGCTTGAGCTCCTCCGTTGACTGAGGCACTGCGGTAACAAGTCCTACTGGCTCATAATTAGCGCAGTGGATTTCCTAGCTAGCGGTGAGTCCTGTAGTTTTAGGAGGAATGAGGATGGGATCCAAGGGATCGAGGATTACTCTGCTGCGGTGGAGTTGCTGGATCTGTTTGATCCAAAGGTTTGGTCCGACGCTGAAGGAGTGTGCGAGGTAGGTTGTGGCGTAACATAGAATGCTTTGACGCTAAGAACGGCGAGGCGGTCTTGATGGGTGCGAGGAGTGCAGTGCTGTTAGAGAGCAACCTTGTGGACCATGTGAGGGGCCTGTTGAATGATGATGGACGACAGATAGAGGTTGGGAGAAAGGTGGGCTTGATATCCAAAAATTGCACGTGACCTTCCCAGAGACTCTTTCTACGCGTAGGCTGTAGACAACCCCGCGATACTAACAACAATGTGCGATGCCTAGGTAAGCCACGACGCGATTTTTATAACTATGTCCCTGACTGAACAGCCGTTAGGGAGATCATCACTATCCAAGCTGGCCAATGCGGCAATAGCAGTGAGTTCCTCGTTCTAGACGCGTCTTGATGCCGGGTGCTTCACCTTCAAAGGTCGCCGCTGATGCAGCTACAGTTGGCAGCCAATTCTGGCAGCAGCTATGTCTTGAGCATGGGATCAGCCAAGATGGCAATCTTGAGGACTTCGCGACCGAGGGTGGGGACCGAAAGGATGTTTTCTTCTACCAGGTGGGGTCGTCGATAACTTTAATGTATCGCTTGCTAACCTGCCTTATTAGAGTGATGACACCCGATATATACCACGTGCAATAATGTTAGACCTAGAGCCGAGAGTATGTCAGTCTCAGCGACCAATACCTGTCTGTGGCGTGTGGCGTTGAGCTGACTGTCCATTATTAGGTCATCCAAGGCATACAGAATGGACCGTACAAGAATCTCTACAATCCAGAAAATTTCTTTATGGGATCGCAGGGTAGTGGCGCAGGAAACAATTGGGCTGCTGGTTATGCTGCTGGAGATACGGTGCAAGAGGAGGTATTTGACATGATAGACCGAGAAGCCGATGGCAGCGATTCGTTAGAAGGCTTCATGCTGTTGCACTCGATTGCTGGCGGCACAGGCTCCGGCCTTGGAAGCTACTTATTGGAACGGATGAACGACCGCTTTCCTAAGAAGCTGATACAGACGTATTCGGTCTTCCCAGATACGCATTGGGACGACGTGGTGGTGAATCCATATAACAGCGTCCTCGCTATGCGGCGGCTGACGGAAAATGCTGATTCGGTGGTACACTTGCAATACAGTTCTAGAGCAAAGCTCAACACTGAAGTGATTATAGGTCGTCTTGGACAACGGAGCGCTATCAAGGATAGCAGTCGATCGACTCCATGTACAAGAACCGTCTTTTCAACAGACGAATCAGCTAGTATCAACTGTCATGTCTGCCAGTACTACCACTCTTCGATACCCCGGTTATATGCACAACGACCTTGTTGGAATTGTGGCCTCGCTCATACCCACTCCACGTTGTCACTTTCTAATGACCTCCTATACCCCCTTCACAGGTGATAACCTCGAGCAAGCGAAGACAGTCCGAAAGACAACAGTGCTCGATGTGATGCGGAGACTCCTGCAGCCGAAAAATCGCATGGTGTCAACAACACCAAGCAGGACGAGTTGCTATATTAGCATACTAAACATCATCCAGGGAGAGGCAGATCCGACAGAGGTACACAAGTCACTCCTGCGAATACGGGAACGGCAACTTGCGACTTTCATACCGTGGGGCCCAGCCTCGATACAGGTCGCACTAACAAAGAAATCCCCATATCTGCCAAATACACACAGAGTTTCTGGTCTAATGCTGGCAAATCATACATCAGTAGCAACGCTCTTCAAGAGGATTGTCGTTCAATATGACAAGATGTGGAAACGCAATGCGTATTTGGACGGATACAAGAAGGAGGCGCCGTTTGCAGACGGGCTGGGCGAATTCGATGAAGCCAGAGCCGTCGTTTCAGACCTGATTGGGGAATACGAAGAGGCAGAGACTAAAAGCTACCTGGAACCTGACAAACGCAAAGAGAAGGTTGAAGGCACCTAAAGTGTGCATCAACAACTCAGTTTGAAATTGAAACAGTATCGAGGAATGCATATATGAAGTCCGTTGTTAGGCGTCCTGGCTATGTTATGAGCTGGTCATGTAGTACAGTAGTTTCCGCCATCAATGAGGTAGCATTGGTATGGCGCTTGAGGCTTCAAGTTCTCCGTCATTCTAAACTTAGAATGGACGTCGAATATCCCCTGAATCAGGTCAAAGTGGTGTGCAGGTAGACGATTGTTGAAAGGTAGAACAATGTGAGCAGCAAATCATCATCAAGACGCCACAGCACGGATATTAGGCTTACCCTTGGTGGGGGCTGAACAGCCACATGTTTACAGCAATATTACGTCAGATAATGTGGCGCAGCAAGTGATACTGTCGATCGCCCTGGACCCGCGCGTTCATATAACTCTGTAAGATTGCACCTGCTTCCCCCAAAACATCAACCTCAATACTTGAATCATACAGCTATCCTCGCACAGTCCATCCCAATCCACAAATACCATACACTGATCGATATGGCGTTCACAGCTAGGTACGTCAAGTCTTTTCGTCCTGCTAAGGCAAAGTCGTAAACCTCATCTATCGCGACCGTCCACGGCGACGCTCAACGGCTCATCGCAAGCTTGGGGATTATCTCTAAATCTTAGTATCAACAACATAGCTGACCTTATTACATGATAGCGACATCTGCAAAATCATTCTCGCCATCTTCCTCCCTCCTCTCGGTGTCTTCCTCGAACGCGGCTGCAATGCCGACTTCCTCATCAACATTGTCCTAACAATACTGGGATACATTCCCGGCATCATCCATGCCTTGTAAGTTGCGATCAACTCTCGGTTTCGTGTCTCTCCGATGCACCGCCGACCCGTGCCGTTGTCTACATATGTTGACCGTCACATAGGTACATCATCCTGAAGTACTAGAGCTCATTCGCATTCCCTTGATAACCATAATTCGGCATCGGAGTTTCGTCATACCCATCATAATACCCGCCCGCGTTCCTTACAACTTGGTAGCATAGGTGCCGAGACTTACCTGTCATCCCGTCTTGGGTCTCAGAAGAGATCAGGAGTGTTAGACATCATGTCTTGGTTGGCAGGGAAGGATGAAATTCATTTGACACATTGGCAGTGTGCGAAGTATTGGCTTTGCTATTACTTGATACTCCCTGTGGTCTCTACCTACTAGATTTGGCCAATCATATAGCCATAGCAATTGACCATCGTCCACATCGCGTCCACCGAGCTCATTCTCGCAAGTGATCTTAGACGTACGCGAATGCCGAACTCAGAGTCCCAGTACTTTGTAGTATCGCTATTGTTTACAGAGATATGATATAGTCATGCGCAAGTGCTACTATTCAAGGATCTCTTTCACCCCATTTGGGGCCACATGATTGTTTCTGAAGTACCATTACAGCGGGCCCTGCGAGATCCTCTAAAAGTGTAACAAAGCATTTCTGGAGAGGGTCTACACAACGGGTTAGGCATCTCACCGCAGCCATGAAAGACTATAGGAATTATTGCAGAGGCTTTGCTCGATATCGGGACGAAAAGAGACTAGGCCACCCGCTACGGTTGATCTATTTTTACCAGCGCGACACGCCGTCCCACCAAATACAGTCCTCCACGCCCAAGTAGAGCAACTCAAGGTGATGTCGGTTGGATAGGATTGATTGTGCCATGCAAGCGCTTACAAGTCGTTGACGTGAATTATCAATGGCTGCTGAGCCTGCATCCTATGTCGTGCCATGTACCTGCAGGTATGGTGGGCGTCTCCACACCATCCTCACCCCCCAACTCCCATGGTCGAGGACGTCTAAAAGCTCATGGAGGGCGTCTGTTTCCAGTGCAGTCGTGTTTCATTTTGTTTCCTGCTCCTTCACTTTTTCTTCATGTCTTGTGGTTGATTCTTTCCTTTTCGTAAGATTTCGTACATTTCTCTGTCATTTGTTCTGCATTGCAAGGAGCTGGCTTCATGTCTTGGTGCGGTTTTGGAGTTCTTGCAGGTAAGTCTGACCCCACAATGTTTTATATAGCATACACAGCCATCCATTACTGCTCAGCACCACCCTGCATGACGGACGCCTCGAAATGCCTTAAGTGCATTGGATGTCTAGTACTCAGGCATCTTGAGCCAGGCTTCCTTCAATTAACTCTCGTCATGCTGATCATTACCTCTTCCAAACACTTTCAATCATCAATACTCGTTAGCTAACCATGAATGCAGTCGCTTCACAGCATGCCGATGGCCTTTCCTCTTTGGCCTTTTCTTTATCTCCTTCTTCCACGATTGAGTCGGGCTGGCCCAGCCTCTACGGAATTTTTGACCCCTACACTTCAACTAGTGATACCCACCTGCGCCCAGACCTGCCTCGAGTTCTTCATCGCCGAGAACTTTCCATCATCAATCTGCGGTCCTCCACCAAACTTCCAATGCCTATGTACCAGGGATAGCACGTCAGGCCTCACTCTCGGCGAAGGTGCATTACAATGCTTCGAAGCCAACTGTGGAAAGGTCTCTGCGTTGGGAGCTGTTTACATCTATGACGTTTGCATGACAGTCCCGAACGCCAAACCAAACACACATGGAACCCTTACGGCCACGATCTTTCCCGCGGCTCCAACTGCTGGGACTATCTACCAGTCACCTACATTACCTTCCTATTCTTCTACAAGCTCTTCTTCCCCAACAACCTTCTCGAACACGGCGTCTAGTATTAGCCCCTCGATCACACCAGCTTCGTCAACCATCTTTTATTCTTCCTCTTCAATTTCAACATACACTCAACCGACGTATCCACCTACCAGCGACGTCATACCCCTAACAACCCCTACTACATCATCCACCTCTTCTTCTTCAGCAGGAGCAACTGCAGCTTCAGCACCATCATCAACCCCTGTTCTCACAAAGCCTCAAGTAGCCGGTGTAGTAGTCGCGGGTGTAGGAGCTGCTGCTGTTGCAATTGGCCTTTGTTGCCTTGTACTTTGTTTCCGACGCAGAAAGTTCAACAGGCGAAAAAGTGGCTCTTCATTTGGGGGCGACAAAGTTGTGGACAGCGAAGAGACCACGCCTGATATGTCGGCTATTGCCAGGAGGGATTTCGGGCATGAGCATCAAATTCGACAGCAAGTTATGCATAGAATCCCACACAGTCCTACAAGACGTCTTAGACTCGAAACTCCAGCTACCTCAAGTGAGGATGGCTGGGGAAAATATCAGAGGGATATGGCTCCCGAGGAAAGGAGACTCGCTGCAGGACCCCAAATGCCGAGATCACTAAGAGACGAAAATTCACCAATCACCCCTAGCAGTAGCCGAACAAGGAACTCGCAATTGCTGCCGGACAAACCGTCCTACAGCTTGATCCCGTCCCCCTTACGAGTGACTCCACCGAACAGTACACCCGATCAATTGCGCCCGGGTTCTACGGCTCCGACCCTGGCCGTTCCAGCTCTTCGATCACCGTTTGCCAGAGCTGCGCCACAACACCCCAGTTCCATGGACACGAGTCGAGCATATCTTCACGGCGGTAATGGTGTAGGGGACCCGAATGATCCTTTCACAACCTCATCTCATCGATCAGCTCCCAGGATTTATCCCTCTTCCCAAGAGTCTCGACCACGACCACCTCCTCGCTCGATCCGACAAGACACCCCAAGATTTAGGGTACCTTCATGGGAGCAACCGGAATCAGCAGGCGTCGTGCGGAAGCCAGTCGCAGGCCCTCAGCCTCCTTGTTCTAAAGATTTAGGGCATCAACAACCCTGGGTCGAACAGCCTCACTCAACCGCGATCGCAGATTTCAAAAGACGAAAACCGTCGAGGAAAAGGGGAAACGCGCCAAGACCACTAACGCATTATACGAGTGCCTCGGAGACCAGTTTCGAGAGTTCTGACGATGAAGTGGACGGAGTTCCTAACCCTCGCTCAGCGCTATCGCCTGTCGCCGAAGCCAAATCTCCCGTAGGGCCGCCTGTGGGTCGGGTTAGCTATCCTGCTATACCCATCTCAGCTTCTGAATCGCCGACCCGAAGACCGAATCCGAATAAAGCTCCGCACCCAGTCCGTTCGGATTCCCTACTCAGCAAAGGACTCGGTCAGGATCAGGCGAGGCATATCGCGGACAGGCTGCAAGGTCCTCTCAACCAACGCAGTGACAATGGAGTTAGGAAATCGGCAAAATATAAGATTTTGATCAGCCCTGGGCTCGAGCCTATTGGGCACTCCGGATCACCCTCTTCAGCTAAGAGCGTTGTGAAGTCACCACCGTCTAGCTCAACCCCAACGCCATGGAGAAGATGACGTGAGCGAGACAAAACGACTGTACGATGATATGTATATACAACTGAACACACGGGAACCGGCGTCGAAATGTTATCACATTGGGAGCATGGTAAAGGAGGCATAGCGTCGCGTCAGATACCTTCATTCGCTTACTATTTACATCATGCTTGTACCATCATCGCGAAGAGCCTGAGATATATCATGTACAATTAGGATATTTAGTTCGTTCATATAGACTTCACATTTCTCGAAGACTCCCGATCTGAAGAAAGATCCTACGATAAGAATCGATGACGGTTAGATCTACACTTCTAGAACATATTGCCCTTGCAATCCTCCTCTTCGTAATCCTCAATCTCTACGATCATATTCAACTTATGTCGAACATGCCTCCCAAACCAAAGCTGAACGTCCACTCCTTCCCGCGGCCTCCCCTCCTCGAAAAGACGCCTCGGCATCTGCAAGTCAAATGGGGCGGCCAGACAATCGCAGACACGAAAGACGCATTCTGGGTCCTCGAAACCACTCATCCTCCCAGTTGCGTCACTCTCTTGCATCAAGACTGTTCCCCGGGACGTCTGAGCCAATATGCTAATTCTCGAACAGCGTACTACCTGCCCCCAACGTCCATAACCGTCCCCCTCACCCGCTCTACCCACAGCTCCTTCTGCGAATGGAAAGGCAGGGCCACCTATTACAATCTCAAATCTCCGAACGGAGGCGAGGAGGTGAGGAATCGAGCCTGGTCGTATGACAGTCCTACGAAGGGCTTTGAGGCGTTGAGGGGGTATGTGAGCTTTTATGCTGGGCCGTGGGAGTGCTTTGTCCATGGGGAGAAGGTGGAGGCGCAGCCGGGGGATTTCTATGGGGGGTGGGTTACGAGTGATATTGAGGGGAAGGTTAAGGGGGGGCCGGGGACGTGGGGGTGGTAGGTTGTGGAGGGTTGGGTGGTTATGGGGTTTGTGAGAGGTGGGTAGAAGCGATGGCTGAAGGGAGGAGATTGGCATGCGGTAAGGGGTGTGTTCCTGAGCTTTTTATTCTATGATCGTATGCTGAGCTGTGATTTGGACAGCTTTTGTAGTCACAATGACAAGCAAGAGAAGGATTACGATCAGTGATGATTCCATGTCTTGTTATAACAGCTTGCCACGAGCTCGGACATAGTTCTAGGACTACATAGCCCATAGGCAACCATAGTGATACATACATTGCCCAATCGAGGCAGTCGACAGATCTATGGCGTATGGCCCTGGAGCAGAATTTGGTCGAGTGGGGACTGCCTGCCGATGAACGAAGCTGCAATCAAGCATCTGGGAGCAAGAATGACTCGATATAAGGAGGTACTCCCCAAAAGTCGAAAGAAGTCACGATTAGGGACATGTGAGCATGAAGGGCTTATCAAAGTAGCCTGCTTTACAATACCAGCCAAGGTACTGTGGTACGACCGTGCAAGGAGGGCACTGTACCGCTCTTGAAATTATGTGTTTTGGGATTTCTTGACTGAAGTGGCTCTTCTTGTCGACACGACGTCCTCCATCGCTTGGCCGACTAGGCCCACATTTGGTCAGTGAAGCATCTGGCCATAGTTCTATGTTTCACTGTCAACTTGGAAGCAGACCGTCAGTCCGAGCAACGTCGCACTTCCACTACGACTGGTATACCTACATGTTGGACGTAAATAGGCGATCTGAACATGCGAGTATGCTTCTTACATTACGAGTATTGATATATGTTACTGCTGTCTTACGATATCTATGGCTGTGGAACGGCACCTTTCAAATTTCACCAGCTCTCAAATTAAAAGACAAACAAGACTTCCCCCTGCAGCCACTCTCATTAGATTGTGATAACTTAACGCACAGTGATATCAATTGGGGATTGGAAGACGGAGCGGCTTCAGGGGTTCCTGCCAAGGCGCTATAGAATACTAGTGTCAGGATATGGGATACAGAGTGTCAGCCTGGGAACAAATACATCTATCGTGGTGGGCAGAGTCATGTACAATAGTCCGCCTGGCTAGAGGGCAAGTGTGGGGTCCGCATCCAAGTGGTCCTACAATGGGGAGCGTTAATTCCTTCCGATAATTGGAGATCCAGATAGGTAGCCGCCCAGCCCATTGCTTAGAATACAACCGATTGAGCCCTCTTGATTTACCCCTTTTACGCAATGGCTCGCCGGCTTGGGTTACCACAACCATACAGTACGATTTCTCAAGCACTCATTCCTATCATGACATTTCCCTAGGTGACACTGCTACCACTGAAGTCCGGCGAACTGGTCAATACAAGTGGCCACACACCGTACCCTAGAGAGCATGGGTTCCTCACAGCACGATATTGATCCGGCCGGTGATCTCGTACTGTTGGTCGGTGTGGATGAGGATAGCAAGCTCTTGCGGGTCTCTTCTCGCGTCTTGACTCTTGCCTCTCCCGTACTGTCTGCCTTGCTGTCTCCCAGGTTCAAGGAAGGCAACTCTCTGGCCGGTTCAACAGGACTTCCGCAAATACCATTTCCTGAAGACAATCCTGAAGCGATGGAATGGCTATGTCAAGCTCTGCATTTCAAGATCAAAGTCACCGATGTAGTGTCCTTCCCTCTTGTCAAGAATCTGGCCGTTCTATGCGATAAATACGATCTCTCCATAGCACTTGGCCCTTGGAACGAGCATTTGATGCAGACATGGCGTGGCTCCGTTGACGGTGTTGATCGCCACCCGCAGCTGCTTTGGGTATCGTACGCACTCGATAACCAATACCGATTCTGGAAAACATCCAAAGAATTGTTACGTCTCTACACATCTGATGATCTCGTTCTCGCGGGCAATGAGCTTGCGAATAATATTCTTCCTGACCGGGTCTTCGGTAGGTTTGCCCACCGAATCAAATGGTTCTTGGCTGATGCATTCTAATCAAAGAGTCCATCAATAACGATCGTGAAAAGGGTCTGCTGCAATTGCAATCGGCGATAGAGGAATCAATAGTATCATTCGTTGAGAAAGGGTGTCAAAATAAAGTGTATCATGAATCCAACGGCCAACCATGTTTTAAGCTTGCCGAAGCCGGCCACTGCCTTTCAGAACTTATCCGCCTTGGTCTGTGGCCTATGTCTAGGTCTCTACCTAATGCCAATCTCGATGATGTGTCACAGGTGGCCTCCGACTTCAAGAATTATAGCAGGTCACTTTACCGCTACGCTCCCACATGTGCACTTGATAATACTGATTTTAAGGCGATGCTGGGCCAAATGGTGGCCGACGCAACTGAGGTCCTGCAAGGACTGTGCCTCAAATGTGTGAAGCAAGGAAAAGTTACTGAGGAAGAGGGCAACTGCCACGCTGCCGATGTCCATCTTTGCAAGAGCTAGGATACGGGCGGGCACCGTGGCGAAGTCTTGCCTCACGACTCATTCGCAACCATTCACGAGGGAAACACCTAACGCTTGTATATGCATCTTCAGAGGATCACTTCTCGAATCGTACAATATAGTAGCCCAGCATAACACCACGATTGGAAGCTTAGGACTAGGTAAATTGCACTACGCAGCCGTCCCTTCAGGTCGTCGATATCGTACTGGATGTAAGGTTTCACATCCTCATCATATCGTCCAAAACGGTCACACTTTTGTTTCTCCCTATTGTATGAGTATATGGCTTTTGTATAATAAGGACAAGGAAGCGCTTTCTCCCAAAACTGTACAAGAGATACGAAGACCGGCTTGTTGGGTTTCTACTTATCTTCAATAATGGCCATGCTGGACAGAGATTTGCAAATCTTACAAGCTTTCATAACTTTGCAGAAAAAGCGGATACAGTGCACCATGCTTCAGGTCGTCAAGAGGCAATGACGCCCTTTTCAATAGGTAATTGTCGTCTTCTCCCCTTCTTACTTCCTTAACCCTCTCCTGGTGATATTCAACAAAACCACCCTTTGTATGGCGATATTTCCTTCATTCCCCCTCAACGCACTGACTATAGACCCCGCTCGTCTTACCACGTGTTTTGATAAATCCCTGGATGCAACAATATCGTAGTCGTTGGTGAAATCGGTAATGCGATTCTCCACGATTATCCCCCCCCAGGGAAACGACAGGAAGTCTGGAGAAGAAGCTTGAAGTAGGATAGGGTAGCACACCGGATCTCATCTCAATCTCAATCTCATATGTAAGCTCATCTTTTAGCCCGCTGTCCTCTCCTCAGCGCGGTGTACAGCAGTAATTCGAATGGTAGGAAAGAATCAATAGCCAAGCTACGAGACGAATGTCTATTATATAGAATAGTGACGTTCTGAACGGCTTGAAAGATAAATACATGGATGGCTAGACACATGAATGGATGAACGAATGATAGAGAATGTGATCAGATGGGATAAAGATAGTTTAATCGATTGACCATCGGTTGAATAGGTATGGTGGCATGATACCGCGCGCGCAAGGAAGCTTGCATACACGCATGCATGCATTCAAGAGATACGCTAATACCTTCTCTATCCGGCACCCATCACTCGTTCGTTCTCACTTAGCTGCAATCAGTTGATATGAAAGGTTTTATGAATTTTAAAGATATGAGAATTGTGAGAATTTTGTATAAGGGGAGTCATTGTGGGCTAGAGTGCTTGGGTTTGGGGTTTGGGGTTTGTGAAGAGAGGTTGGATTTGGGGTTTGGGGTTTGGAGTTTGTGAAGAGAGGATGGTGGAGAGGAGTATGGGGTTTAGTGTTGGGAGAAGGGAGAAGGGAGAAGGGAGGGGAGGGGGGGACGGCTGGGGGTGGATAGGATAGGATAGGAGGGTTTGTTTATTGGACGGTGGACTGGATAGGATAGGAGTTGATGTTTGGTGGAGGGTGGTTTATGATGCTGGATTTCTTTAGTGGAGATTAGGTGATGATGCTGGATTCACTTTCCAGAAACGGTATGTTTTAAATCCTGGCGTACTTTCAGAGGGAGATCGTGTGGTTGTCCTGTTCTGAGGGCTGGTCTTCGGTATACAGTCAGCCTCATATTGCTGATAGTGTTGGCGGTGTAAAGGTCGAGGATTTTCTGATGATGACCTACCGATATGAGGTCATCTGATAGGTCTGCATCGTCAGATATGGAGTTAGTTTCTTGAGAGAGCGGACGAAAACTGTTGTAGGAGGACAAAGGCAGAATGGGATGGAGAAGTTTCGATTAGGTGGATATGATCGATGGATTGTTGACTTCGATGGAGATTTGTGACATGCGGGTTCGTAAAGGTGGACATGCTGAATGGGGGAAGGGTTATTGAAGAACTTGGGGTTGTGTGGGGTTGTGTGGTGGCAGAGGTGAGTCGTCTAGAAAGTATGTCGATTCGAACGTTCGACGAAATTGGCAAGCAACTCAGACTGTGGTGTGCGATTGATAGGTGTCTTGAATGGTGTGTCAGACGAGAAGGCGCCCTACGAATGTGGCACTCAGATATCAGAGCCTTTTCGAACCGAGCAGTGTACAAGGAAGGATGATGATTGGGTGGACCAGAGAAGGTAGTAACAAGACCACGATGGCGTGACACACCCAGCCAGGCTGTCGGAATTACGCTCTGCTGCGAATGGTGAGCGAGGATCGCTGGCATGCCCATCAACGTAGTAAAGGCCTAGTAAGAGTAATCCCTAGTTGTGAATTCCTATGACCTGGTAGGCTGTGAGTATGGGATATCATCGGCCGGGATACTTCCTAGAGAAGTAATTGAGAGATCTGGCAAACTTCCTCTTGTTGAACATTAGCCAATTGACCTTACCGGATGAATATTACATTTACCAGATGAACAGTTGCCCTCCTCCCAAGTAGCTTTGCCCTTCTTGAAGCACGTGAGACAGAGTCCCTTCAGCTCTCTTCCTACACGGAAAGCAGCCGTTTCTATTCTATTTTCGAAATTTCGATTATCGCACCTGCACTTCTTTGTGCCCCGACATGCGGAAAATTGCTGGAGATCATCCAAAACCTCTTGCAAAGTCGACCTTTGCAATCTCCTCGACAGCGGCCATAAATTGAATTTGTTGAGCGCCTCGAAGAAGTGATAGACCTCTATAGCGTAGATCCCATTATCCACAGAGTCTTCCGTGGCATCTTCGACAGCACGTTGCAGTACGTGCCTCAGAGCTTCTCGTTTGCAGAAGATCGAGCCTTGTCAGCGCAGCATTTGGTCAGCAAGGCTACGCACCGTGAAGTTGGAGGACTTACGATACAGACGCTCAGGAACACCTGCGATAATGTAGTCTCCCTATGTAGAATTTCGAATCAGTCTTGCCTGACCACGTTGCTGTTTGGGAAACCTGAAGTGTGCAAGGGGTGGCACCCCAACAATGTTAACCATAAAATTCACATACTTGACTAGTGGTGGTCACGCATTGATCGAGAGAATTAGGCGAGTCTCCTGCTGTGCTAAGCTCCTCATCTTCATCAAAGGGTGATATGGCCGGAAGACAGGCAGATATCAGCTTCTCAGAGCTGAGGTAAAACATCGCATGACTGCCAAAGATCGACGAGAGGCATAACATCTTTGACCAATAAGCTGACCCGTATCCTCGCACCTTCCATTGCTGCATCCACAGTGCGCTCCAGGGCGCCAATACTGTTACCAGATCATATTTGTCGCAAGTGACAGCTGTCCTTCCCAACAGCTCGAAGGAGACATCGTGAGGCGTTATCCGCTGGTGGTGAAGGGCATGACAGATTAGAATGAGGGCCTCTGGGTCATCGTCCGGTAAAGCTATCTGGCGAACCTCCGTAGAACTTGGCAAGGCCACACCTTCGGCATACTTTGGACTGAACAATGCGGCGAACACAGGTGACGCCAGACTGAGGACCCTCGAACACACTCTGAGAGTGTTTGCATTGCTCGGGTCACCGATGAGTAAACTTACGTCGCCATTAGGGTCGGCGTCTACCACCAGCTCAGGTGAATCCATATTCTGCTCCTGCATTGCAAAGTGATCTTGAAACTAGATGAAGATATCCAAGATTCGCTGAGGTTAGGCTGAACGTCAGGAAGTTCAGCAGGGAAGGCTTTGAACCCGAAGTGATTGGTGGTGTTGGTCAAGATCGTGTTGTTGATAAATGCAGGTTGACAATGGTCGAGACAAATGATATGTTGAAGGGAAGATGGCTATAGGGTTAACGACAGATAGCTGCTCATCAACCAGATGGAACTGTAGATGCTGATGTATCTGAGCTGAAGGCTCCAGTTGTCAGTGCGGTGCGTTATGCTGCTGAATGACTAGCGGTAGAGTAGTGGATGATAAGGCTGTGCCTGGTGCCCTTGGCAAGATCAAAGTGAAGACGAAGTATGAGAATTACGTGGGTCAAGTCACCTGAAGGTAAAGTATGAAGTAGCCGTCGTTCCTCGAATTGAGAAGCATACGTGAAACATAGCATGGTAGTAAGATCATCAGCTACTAAGAGGTCCCGCAGAAGGGTATTATCAAAGGATCAATCCACTGAGTACCTATATCTCTTAGGGGCCATGATAGATTCATGTTCAGTGGCTTCCCAACGTTAGTGGCCTATGTCCATTGGCACAACCTGTTCTCTCGCACTCCCGAAGGAATGGCTACGCATAGCCATACATTTCATACAACACCCTTAGATCATCAATCTCTCTACTTTGTCTTTGAGAGAGCGTATCTGTCCCATCAACTCGCCTAAACAGAAGTCAGGCAGACCCTAGAGCGTTTGATATAGGCACCTACTAGCTTCATTCGTGGTAATCTACACGCGTTCTCACGGTTAGTCAAGGTTTAGTATCTCAAAAGGATAGCCCTGATTACCGAAGCGCTGATCACAGCTCTCGACACACCACAAGCCCTGCCCAAGGCGGCTGAAACAGAAGTTAGCACGATAAGCCAATAATACAGTCACCACCAGCATTTGCACTTACTTTTGCTTGGAACATAGACATAGGGGACATTCTTGTCCTCACACAGCAGTGGCAGGTGCAGCAATATAGCAAGCGGGGCCGTGTCGGCTGCTAGGACTATGATCTCACTCGTCCCGCGGTTCAGAGTCTTGGTCGCCTAGAAGTCCTCTTGTTAGCATCCCTTGCACAAGACCTCACACTTTTTATGTAGGACTGGGGCAAGCCTTACCTCGTTCGCTCCCTTCTGCAAGGTCTGTAAGCTACCAAGTCTCAAACGGTGGCTTATATACAGAGGCATACCTTAAGCTGTCTGTAATGAGACCTGAATGCATTCGGTATCAGCATCTTCGTAGCAAAGTACGGTATCAACTTCCAATGCGTTTGTGAGGAGCGAATGGCCATGGTAATTGTCAACCGGACTTACGCTTGTTGTACAAGCTATATTCTATCAGTAGGTCACAAAACCGTCATTGCAACAAACGTACGTCTAAAATCTCCTGCGATAGAGCAGGGTCCGCAATCTTGAATCGGAGGTCAGTAAGTCTCAAATATACTCGAATGCAGAGCAGGATACTCACTGGCCATGCCGCGGAAGATTCTGCCATACTGACGATATCAGGTTTTTTGTAGGACAAAAGAATCAGGGATTGCTTCGGTGTACGCTACAAAGCGTGTCAGTATTGCAAAGGGTTCACTGCTTTCGCTCGCCCTTTGATGAAAACTGCCGTAGGAGAAAATAGGATGCCGAGCAAGAAATCTTTCAAAATGGTATGGCAAGCTAGATCTAGCACGTGACTTGCTAGCGCTGCCGCCATCAGATCCTCGAATCTCCATCTCCATCGTCACCACCAACCTCAATCCCCAGTCCTCCACCGCTTTGATCAAGTCAAGTCCGCTCACATCTCCTCCCACATCGATACTTCCGTCTTTGAAAAGGCTCACTTTCTCGCCAAGATGTCCTCAGATCTTTGGTAGGTCTCCCTCAACATTCCTTTTGATCTGCCTATCAGTCCATGGGGCGAATCAGCATTGCTCTATCATCTTGAAAGCTCGCGCCATAGACCACTTTCTCTGCTCCTAGGACTGGCTGACGTTTTCTTCTGGCAGTCCTGTATATGCTGTTAGTGCTTGTCCACGCACACCTCTGCTATCAACAAGCCCAGGCTCCTTCCCAGAGGCGTATACCAATGCTAGAAATGGAGGATACTAACATCTACAACAGCCCTTCTTTGGCGCGATGGGGTGTACTTCCGCCATCGTCTTCACCTGCTTCGGTGCCGCCTATGGAACAGCAAAGTCAGGAGTTGGAATCTCAGCAATGGGTGTCCTCAGACCAGATCTTATTGTTAAAAGTGAGCTCCTTCAACATCGATCATATAGATCATATGCTGATGCATACGACTAGACATCGTCCCCGTCATCATGGCTGGTATCATCGGTATCTACGGCTTGGTCGTCTCAGTCCTGATCTCCGACGGGCTTAAGCAAGAAATGGCACTCTACACCGGCTTCATTCAACTAGGTGCAGGTCTAAGCGTTGGTCTTGCTGGTCTGGCTGCTGGGTACGTTGATCCCGCGTAACATCACCCTATAACCAAAAACAACAGCTGACCAAATAATCCTCCAGCTTCGCAATCGGTATCGTTGGCGACGCAGGTGTCCGCGGCACAGCCCAACAACCCCGACTTTTCGTCGGCATGATTCTGATCCTCATCTTCGCCGAAGTCTTGGGTCTCTATGGCTTGATCGTAGCCCTGCTCATGAACTCCAAGGGCACGACGGATGTCAGATGCAAGTAAACCACTCACCGACTGAAGCAGCAAGGACTGGGGCGACACGCATGAAAACATCAATCCGGTACTACTACGGAGCTACGTTCTAATCATCACCTTCAAAAGACCATGTATGAAAATCGAAGAGACAGTTGCGGGTGATTCGTTGGGGAGATGAGGGTGGAATGTGCTCGTTGTTGTTGGCATCCTTTGTGAAATAAATATGCTGCGGTAGATATGGGTCTTTTAGGTTTACACGCTGTTCCAAAATTGTAGCTCTTCTTGCGTAATACACGTTACCTTGACTGGTAGATGAGAGCTATTTAACGCAGAGTCTCAAATTAGGCATGGCGATTTCTATGGCCTGACGATAATTCACCGAGAGGACAGAGACGCTACTCTACGCTCTCACTCCACGACGCACGCTCACGTATGAAAAACGTATGTGAAATCCAAGAATGTAGGAAAATCGTAGCTTCGCCCGAGCAGCCTAAACAAGGCAAATCGCTCACTTCTGCCTGCTACCGAAAATACAAAGCAATCAAACCACACAGACCGGCTCCTGCATATACCCAATCACGTCCTATCCAGCCGCCTCCTCAAATTCTTCGTCCGCTTCATCAGCTTCTTATACTTATGCTTCTTCATCTTCAGCTTCCGCTGCCTCTTCACGCTGATCGCCATCCACCCTTCCCGGTCGACCAACCTGTCCTGATGTTGGACTTGCCTATCTCTCATTCGCCCCAGGAACGGCTGGTTGTGGGGCGCAGGTGGTAGGTATCTGATGCTGCTTCCGTATGCGCGAGAAGACGCCGGCCCTTCGATGATGGGCGTGGTGTGGGTCTTGTAGGTCTTTTGGCCGTTGGGATATGTGCTTTCGTATATGGTTAGAGTTGTTGTGTAGGACTTGTGCGTTGGAGCAGGTTCGGCTCGTGCTTCTGTCTGATATTGCTCCTTTTGGGGCGGAATTAGAGCGGTCTCCGTGCCAGAGCCTAAAGGAACGGGAGCTGGTGGGGGGTTGAAAGGGCGGAAGTTCTTGGCCAATTCCTGGAGGCTGATATGGAGTGTTTTGGCTGGAATGTCAAGATGGGTTGGTCGGTCGGCGTTCGATGACGAAGCCTGCGTTACGGCTTGCCGGAGATCGATCTCCTCGGGTGTCATTCCCTGTGGATCCTGACCATGATTGCTTGAGGACGCATTCTCGAGGGCATCTACCGCAGATGCTAAGGTGAACATGATGTCGGTCATTTTGTGCTTTGGGGAAGGCTTGGGGTTGAATATATAGGAAAATGCTTTGTTGGAAGATTCGGTGGGTACGGATGTCGTTACTGATATGGGGCGATATATGGAGAAGAAAGACGACATGTGAATATCTGGATGAACGTTATTTCGGCGCTTGGTAAGAGTAAAAGGGACATAGAAGCACGTACCAGCCGGGTGAAGATGGGTCGTTGGCGGTACACTTGGTAGATTCATGGCCATCCCATCGCCGACGGTCCCAGCCTCCATTGTGCCATTTTTCGACTTTTGTCTGCTGCTGCGTGTGCTGGAGCGCTTCTCAGCGCTCTTCTTGCCCACGGGACTGGCATCCTTAGTAGGGGCTTCGCTTGGAGTTGCAATTGCCCTTGTGTCGTCCTTGGGTGGACTTGGGGTTTTGGACGACGAATGCTTGCGCTGATGTATGCGTGCTGGTGAACGGCTTGTCGAACCTACTACCAAAGCCTGAGAGGTTCTTGTCAGACCGGTGCAAGATAAGCATGTCCAAGGGCTTCTGCGTGCGATCTGAGTCGAACATAGCGACATCCCGACGTGGATCCTATGCGAGCCCTGCGCAGTCTTAAGACACTGTATATACGGATGGACTTGATATTTGCGGTTGAGGTTAAGGTGGAGCAGGAGGCAAAGCATTCGGCGGCTGCCTCCGCAGACTAGGGTTAGGGTTGTAAAGACAATCACGCTACCAGGTCACAAATGCAGTGGAATAGCTTATGAATCGGGTAACTTTGACTGTAGTGTTTCCGTCTCCAAGCCGCTCTAGTAATGAGGATTAGTCTTACACTACTGGCTTTGCCCTTCCAAGCCCGTCCAACTCAATCAGCAATCTGTGCTAATGCGAAGGCGATGTCCCTCAACTAAGTTGTGATTTATATGCGTATGAAAAGGAACAAAAACGTCAGCGAGAGCAGAGTACGCCTGAGATAAGCATATGGGTATAGCAACAAAAGAGTCATGCATTGACGTTCGCAACTTGCAACGCCGGACCGTCGAAGCAGCAGTGGCCGCACTCGACTACCATCATCATAAGATCAACGTGGTCAGATTGCTCTGAATGATGGTGTCTTGCACGCTCTGCATCGTGAGTTTCAGGAGATTGGTGTCTGTGGCGTTGGTGAGGTGGATATAGATCTCCCGATCTTCTGTCCGGTTGAGACTGCGGAACTTGTTTGCAAAGTATTCCCCGGCCGCTTTATAATCATTTGCGGCTCCTGTATAGTCGGGGAAGTAGTCCCTGACCGGCTTTTCTGAGATCTTCGCTTTGAACAGATCTGTTTTGTTGAGGAAGAGGATAATTGAAGAGCTCTTGAACCAGGCTAGGCTCATGATAGACTCAAATAGGAGTAAGGCCTCCTGCATCTGGTTCTGATGTAAAGCTTAGTCTCGGATGCAAGCCCTTGTGCCTAATGGAAGAACACATACCGCTGTCTTGTCTTCTACAAGACATTGATCATATCCGCTCAGGGCAGCGACAAACATGAGACAGTGAACTCCTTCAAAGCAATGGACCCACTTCTTCCGCTCAGAGCGCTGGCCGCCCACATCAAACATATGATAATTGAGTTGCCCAAGTTCGAATAAAGTCTCTGTGATACCAGTCGTTCGAAGGCGAGAGCGTAGAACGTCTTGGTCACTGGGTATGTAGTCTTTGGCGAAGAGCCGATCTATATTGGAATAGTAGCTTATCTCCATCAGTGTGACAGCCAAACAAAATCGAGTGCACGGATGCTTACTATTGAATATTGTCGTGAAGGGCGTACTCATTGCCACGTTTTATACACTTCTGAACTGCCGGATCTTCCCACAAACCCTTCATGGCATGCTGGCACGGCGACGGGAACGTGTCATCAGGACCAATGTCTGCGGCGGAGGCTATAACTCGTTCGTACTCCTACAGAAGAATTAGCGGCATGAAATTGACCGGGTATGGAATTGCTTCTCACCAATGATTTTCCAGTCTCATAGTCCAAGCCAAGCTCTCGCATTTCTTCCGCTATAATCTTGAAAGCTACAATCATGTTGGAGAAGATGACTTGTCGAACTTCCTTCCTTTCTTCCAGACGAAAACCTTCGGAGTATATGATGCGCATCTGCTTCAGTATTGTAGATTTACCCGATTCGCCAGCTCCCAGAAGTAGTATCTTGACCTGTCTTGCCTGCACCTTCTTGTCCTTCCGGATCATCTTTTCTATTTCCAAATTCTTCCGCCGCTCCTCACTCGTCGAGCGAGTGAGGGCACTGCCCCCAGACTTAGGAAAACACATGCTGAACACCATGGGTTTGGCGTGTTCAAGAACAGACAAGCTTCTGCTAGGAGGTGCCTAACGAAGGCAGGCCTCGAAGCTGCCAGAAGTCAGTCACTCTTCAAGCTTTGAGCTACTCAATGAATTAGATCAATGCTCATGTTCAAAGTCGTGGTCTCATAGCAGTTGAGTACACGAGCGATGCATACCTCTTTTGACCTTGTGTACAGCTTTGTGGCAGAGGATAGGCGTGTCTGTGAACACGAGAAATTGGTAAACTTCTCAAGGTGTTGTGGCTGTCGCTTGTGGTCGAGAAGAGGCGTGGACCAATCGTAGCTGCAACAGCAGTATAAGGTAATTGCTCATGCGAAGGCCTGCCACGTGGTAGTTTCGTAAGTGAGAGTCTGTCACGGCGTGAATTTCTAATAGCAAGATTCCTATTGTACAGGTCCAACAATTGTAGCCCACTTCACGAGATGCCGAGATTGAGATCGCTCTTTACGTACGGGGCAAGGTAGGTCGACTACTATTGAGCGCTTGCGATTCATCCAAAGCGTCCTGCACAGAGCTGGGTCTGCAATGGCGGCAGCAGCCTATTGTCGGAGTTCGAAGTATGTGCGAAAGCCGCGATGTATGTTGCAGGCATCCACTGAGCGCGACTCTTCCCTCTCTCTAACCCCTGTCAATGGGCTGACCCTCTTTGACTCTAGAACTCGAAATATTGGAAAATGCGTTGTCAAAAGAAGGACGGCGGAGACGAGGCGCGAGAAATTGGAGCAATACAGTAAGCAGATCTCGGTACGACCCAAAGTGTTTCACATTTGTTGCATTTTGGTTGCACTTGCACTGAGCCGCTGTAGGGTACAGTGATCGTTGCTCATTCGGTCACTGGTATTATTCTCAGCTCCGTGTATCAAACGAACCTAGAATGTCTATTTTAAGACCGCGCTAACTCCCGATGGGCTAAGGCATTTTATCGTCGACTTACTCTAAGGTACCTTAGGTAAGGTACCTTACTTGGACTGTTCCTAGCCTCTTCGTGTGAGGCTGTGGTATATGCTCTATTCCAACATCTCTTGATCTTCTGCGTAGGTATTCAAGTGGTTGTTTGTCCATTTGCGGCTGTATCTACCATCTCCTGTCCTTGCTCCAAGTGTCCATAGAAAAAGCTACAATGGGCTGAGCTAAGGTAAGGTATTCGTCTTCCCGTCGATCTGCGTGTACTCTCAGCCTAAAGTACATTGTTCCTTCTCGTCGGCCGCGCTTCACGTGGGCCCCACGTGCTGAGATGCAAGGAACGGAGATATCCAGGTACCTCAGTGCACAACCAAACCGTGTTGCATCGTCACAGCCGAAAGGATCGCGTGCCCACTAATCATAGTCTCTTCCCCAGACGCAATATGCCGCACCTCATGGAGATCGTCGGTTTCATTGCGGCTGCTCATCACTCTAGCCCAGAAAAAGCCAAATATATTGGACACCATCACAGTCTCAAAGATTGGTGGTCTCCATCAAATGCTCGAGCAACATCAAAACTACGCTACAATATCATGCTCGCCTCAGACCACCTCACTCCTACGTCGGAATTGCTGGCTAGGCCCTTCGATAGGTTCACTTGCTATATTTCCTCTGGGAATTCCCAACGCTCGACTGGTGACCTTTTGATACCGCCATATGTCTTCTCAATACAGTGATATCTGGGAACATTACAGGTGTTCTTACTAGATGTCTCCTTGGGCTACTTTGTGCTCTATCAATCACAGACATTGCCGGCTTAAAGATCCATCAGTGATATTTATTCTTAGGTACCAACGGACGCCTTGTATCCACGATGAAGGCCGCCCAATTGATCAATTAGCGGATGTATGCAATTCCAGATTTCCACATCGCCATGATCGGTATACCTTGCGGTCGCAGCTTCTCAGTTGTGAGAGGCCAACCTTCCCTGACGCAATCCTTTGAATGGACAATATCACCATAGCAACATTAATCTCGGCCTTATTTGGGTGTTCGACTGGGTAAGCATTTGAGGGCTCCAGGAGGATCAGAAAGATTTGCGTATGGACAGGATAACCTCTGAAAGCGACGGGGCTTATACAGGCACAGAAGTACAAGATTGTGTGATCGTGCATCTCTGGAGTTCGCCCGCCAGGGATACGGGGCTAGATGCTTGCAGTGGTCAATTCCGTCATGCCGTGGCTACAGGCAACGCCAACAGTAGACTAAAACCCGTACTCATCTAAGTATTCGCCTGTCTGGTGTTTTACGAGTTTGAGAAAGTGTGAAGTCCGGGCTTCACTAGGTCCGCGTCGAGCATCATGCTAATTTGATAAGCCGAGATGCGCAGTCCATAGAAACGGTGGATTACTGAACAACTTGGAGCCGCGGCAGAACATTCCTCTACTGTTTACTGGGGAGCCGAATCAGGTTAAGTCCCTAGAACATGCATATGTACATGAATTAATCTTCACCGCAATTGCTTGGTAATTCAGATGTCCGAAACGATCTTGCCAATCAATTGTTCTCGCGTGCAGATGGTGCCGGGTCTTGAGCGGGGGCTTGATAATTTCCATAGGGACGCAGATGGTCTTGATTGCTTGGCAGCTGACATTGACACCCTGCAGCGAAGCGACTCACTCGAACGAGCTAGCCTTGACGAAGACTCAGTCGTTCCTCGTATCATAATGCTTCGTAGCACAGCCGACCTATGAGAAAGCCACCATAATGACTGCCATTACTGTTCTTGTTAAGCAAAAGGCTCCACACGTGGCACTACCAAGACTGGGCATGAGGCTACATATACCTGATGCGGGATGTACTCGGGTTCGAAAGTCGGTGAGGGTCATCACCGATTCCGAGCAGCTGTGCCTATATAGCTATGACTCGTGCGATGGTCCCATCATTGGAAATATTTCGAAGCACACGCCTTCTAGGTTCTCTGCTCCACCAAACGAGATCTTCTGCTATAAACCCCTCCGTCCATCTCCGCCGCTGTCAATCGCATATTTGCTTCGACGCAGTATTCCGATTATCTTTGATGGAGTACCTCAGCACGCAAGCCAACACAGAGTATTGCGGTTCGCCAATGTCGTTCATCAATACCCCAGACCTGATCCCATGCTTTTATGACGATGCCTCGACCGACCCAAGCCCGAGCCCGAGCCCTTCCATCGTGAGGCTGTTATTCCAACCCCCCGTAAACGCCGAATACTAATCCTTTGATACCCCAGATGTATTCTAGTTTCGAGAAGCAATACGATCCATATTTCAGAAATACGTCATCCCCGCGATACGTGGAGACGCAACCACAAATATTCAACACCATCGAATTTACCGACCTAACCCGCCCAGAGATGGAAGACCGACGGAAAAAACGATCAAATACCGGCCAAGACAAAGAAAACGTCTCGAACATGCGCGTCGTGAGTTCGGGATCCAAAACCCCGGCTAAGTCCGATCACCTTCGCTAACGCCCTTTCTCAGCGGCGCCGAGCCCAAAACCGAGCATCGCAGCGCGCCTTTCGCGAGCGGAAAGAGAAACATGTCCAGCACTTGGAGAACGAGCTGGAAGAGCTAGAGGATAGGCACCGCAACCTGGCACAATCATACACAGACCTGGACAGCACGGCCGCGAAGCTGAAGCAAGAGGTCAAGCAATTACGCAACGAGCTCGAGACTGTGCACGGGTCGCGGGAAGGCTCGATGAACGACGAGCTGACGCCTCAGTCACACAACTTCTACGATCCGTTCCCCTCAGATGGTGTCTTCGGCAGTGGAACAGGGCTGGGCTTTTGATTTCCTCGATATTGTACTACCTCCAACGACAAGATGGTTGTCTGTGAAATTTAGCGTCTGGAATCTCCAATGGGGGGAGCGATGACTCGTGACCGCGTCTGGTCTAGCTACGGAGCGTCCGATGCTTTTCATCCCTATAATGCCCCACTGACTCATGTAAAACAATCTTGTCTTGCGAAATTCGATCGAGATCTCATCGCAATCAATTCGTGAAAATGACGCACCGCTGACGCACCGCTCACCCCCTGATCCCATCTTTCTGACAGCCGAACCACGCACAAACCTTATTTCCCGACGCCCGCTTCTATGCGCCCGTTTTGGCTTGGATCCGGTACGTATTTCGAGCCTTGCGGTCCGCCCTCTATCAAATTCCCCACTCAGCACGAACGAACGAAATAAATACCTCTACATATCGCAACTCAATCCTCGCTGCCTGAATCTCTCCACCGCCGAAACCACCTCAAACATAAGTACCTTACTACTTACCGTAGAATAAGGTAAGGTGGTACTTCATGCAAGTGTGACGACGCCCTGCATCCCGCACGAGCACGTGAGGAGTGGGTGGCATGCATAAGTACCTTAGGTAGCGCTAGAAAGACGGGCGGGAGGGGAAGGCTTTGAGAGATTTTCTAGAAGAGATTGAGAAGGCTGCAATCGAACGATCTTCCGCCTCGGTGGCTACACTAGAACTACTTAGAATGAGTAAAGTGAAGTACAGACGCCCTGCAGGCGCCTTCGATGTCTGTGGAGGAGGGTGAGGTGGTTGAGGTGAGGTGATGTGAGGTGATGTAGACCAATGGATGGATGGATGAATGGCATCTATAGGGTCGACACGGATGGTTGCATTGTAGGCCGCGAGTTTTCTATTCTATGCGGTATCCTGGCACATACTGATAAGCGTATTCTATACCATACCTTGTGTTGCATAAGAAGAACCTGATGATACCATGAGGAGAATTAGAATTCTACGTAGAGGATTTCCGAAATCACAGATGGGTGGAGCGGAGGGAGGATGTGACAAGAAACCTCATAGAATACCTACCTACCCCCCAGCCCCATACCCCCCATATCTCCATCATACCCATACCATCAATACCACATCCCCACATCCCCAGTATTCTATTCTATCCTCTTGGCAACCATGCACGTGCCATGTAAGTACCTACATGCCCGTACACCGCTCCGGAACGCCACCGATGGTTGGTTGCACATATTTTAAGGTAGGTGAAAAGAGCGAGTGCAACCTAGATGTATTGGAGAAGAAGGTGGTGGGGGAGAGGGGGTGGGTAGGTCTTGTTTTCGATTTGGATTTTGTATGTTGTTTGAAATGATAACGGGTGGGTTGCGGTCGCCTTTTTAAATATACTATTTTATCGTGATCATTAATTTGGTGAATGTCGGATTTTTGGACGGAATTTGTAGACTCTGGAATGAGTGTAGCTTGTGACAAGGAAAGGGGAATCGCTGTTGGATTTTGGGTTATCATTATTGTAGCTATGCTACACCGCCCGATACAGCCCTGTATGCATGGAGACGGTTTCACGAAAGCGTTGAGGTACGGGAAGACGGAGCGGAGTACATGGTGTAATTCGATTTGTAGCATGTCTGACTTGCAGCGAAACGTTCAGATAGGAACGCTTCGTTGCTTTATGCTTTGTAGTAAGTTTTCGCTTGTTGCCAATCACCCCTAATATCTCATGCAATGAACGTCCTTTCCATGTTCACTATGTGGCGCCGATTGAGCTACTCGTCCGGCAAGTACTATGACTTATTGATCCATAACGTTGACCGCTGAGGATATAGCATCTGAAGCATAACGCCTCGGTTCCACCCACGTTGAGCAGTATCTTCCCATGGGATGTGGATCATTAGTCACCGCCAAAAGCCTTGATCGGTAACGCTGAGCGCTGTTTCTGCTTGCCAATTGCTTTCGGTCTCGGCGGAAGTAAAGTTGAGCTATAACCCTTGATAGCCTCTGCTTACCCATATGGACACATTGTGTGGGCCAATCCTCATCCTCATGGCCCACTTCTGCCGTGTCTTGAACATTTCATTCGATTCCTTCTGTTGTTTAAACTTGCGCTCCTTTCGTTACATTGGGTTGGTACCCTGATATGTGTTGCTGGTTTGCCTTGATTTACCTCGATACCGTCTGTCATTCGGCTTCACGTCTTTACCTTCCCATTGGGCACAAGGTTTCGCAAAGACAGGTCGTAGACCACATCCTCAATCTTTTTCACATTATACTTGATGCTATCGCTTCGCCTCCTAAGCGAGTCATTTTTCAAATTGAGAATCTGGAAGCCGGCGTGGAGATCCTTGACGAATCGGCTGATCTCCAGTGGCCGCTGATAATCGCCAAGTGTCACCGAGTTAACAGCCAGCCGGGCTAGCTCCTCGATGAGGGAGATGAGGCTTTGTAGGTATTCTTCGATCGTCAGATGGAAACCATCGTGTTCTTTAAAATTGACTGGGACTGCGTGTCGCTGTCAGCCTCGAATTTCTTGAGCAGCATGCTATGAGAACCAATGACAGCGATTGCAAGCTGCCAAAGAACATTGAATCCATATTTTGATGTGTCGAGCAATGCCTTTGGGAGCTGGAATAGTCGATACCAGGGATAGTAACCCCTGCGGTGGCACCACTCTTGATGATAGCTAGCTACTTGTAACGTACCATGAAGCAACTCTCCTACCTCCTCAATCGTGAAAAGTGTTCCTGTCGGCTTTTCGAAGTCCCCCATCTGACCTTCGAGCCATCCCCAAAGCACTATGGCAAAGCTCTGGTCCTGTCAGCTGGATATTACCAAATTGTAGCATCGAAAACCCAGACAGTATTCTGCATCTCCCGCGACCATGTGTTATTGTACTTGTAGTATGGATGCTTTGATGCGACCTCGTTCAGCTTAGCCACGGTTTCGACCTGCTTGCTTATGGAAGCCCGTGCCTCTGAAAGCGTTTCTCTAACTGCTTAATAAATCAGCTCATAGTCACAGCACAGCGTTTGGGTTGAGTGACGGTGGGCTTGCGGTATGGAGTGAGCTCGCGATAGTATGGATGTAGTGGTCCTATCCAGCCGTTCCATCGATTGTACGATGTTCCGTAATTCCTCTCTAACTTGAACATCTTCGTCGAGCTTTGCTTGAAGGTTTTCAAATATCATTGGGCTGACCATGCCCCGAGAGGTATCTGCGTCCGCCATTGATAAAGCCAGAGTATTCGACGTTGAGCCAGCGTGACACTTCGAACAGTATGATCCCTGGCGATATTGCTACACGTCAAAGCTCGTAGCGATGGAACTCCTACATTGCGAGTATTATAATAAGGTTGCCTGAAAGTTTTCCTGGCATACTGTCAGATGTTACTTGAAACAAACACATTTAATTGAGCATATAATTGGGTCAGCGGGATCGTTCCGCCCAAGCGAGTTTGACGCACACCACGTCGCACACTTCTCACCAAAACACCATACAGGCGCAGGATATACATTTCTTTGCGACCTCGATACGAAGCCTTCAGCATGGCTGGAGCAACCGTACGTACCCACACCGCTTTGCTGTTCGCCTCATGCATAACGCTGCATCTACGAACAGTAGGCTGAGTGTGCTCCAATATGTAGAAAACCCAGCGCACTAGCGCCCTGCGACAGCAGAATCCCGCAGGTAAAGGTCAAAAACCTGGGAAGATCACAAAGAAGGTACGTTGCAACCCTTCTGAAGCACTCTCTCTTACACTTCAAGCAATCGCTAACACAGCTACTTCTCGACAGTTCATTATCAATGCGTCCCAGCCAGCCTCGGACAAAATCTTCGACGTCTCCGCCTTCGAGAAGTTTCTGAATGAGAAGATCAAGGTTGACAACCGTGTTGGTAATCTGGGCGACACAATCACGATCAGCCAGCAGGGGGATGGAAAAATTGAGGTCATTGCACATACTGCGTTCTCTGGACGGTATCTAAAATACTTGTAAGACAGTCCACTGTTATAGCTTGTGGCAAACGGTATCCATTGGCTAACAGAAGTGGTCTAGGACAAAGAAATTCCTGAAGAAGCAGCAATTGCGTGACTGGCTACGAGTGGTCTCTACGTCGCAGGGTGTCTACGAGTTGAGATTCTTCAATGTGGTCAATGATGATGCGGATGAAGACGATGAGTAAATTGAAGATGTTACTGGGCTGAATGTAGCAGCCTTAGGTTCATAGATTCACCACAATACCAGCCCTTGACCCTCCAATTCGCGCTGAGTTGCCTCATGTAATACCATCACTTACGTATTGACATCGCGTCTGGCATATTTCTTGGTGATACATATACTCATCCTCAAAGGCCAGCCATCGAGCGAAATATTGAAGCTTGGTGCCCGGCTTGCAATCTATGATAGCAATGGACGTCCGAGGGTACCAACTTGCTTGAGTCGTGGACATGGTATGTAAGCGGATGGATGGTGAATGTCAAAGCCGAGAGTGATTTCCCCTTCACATTCACACATTACTACGTATCAGGGGAAATTATTTCGCTGGAGACCCACAGACCGTAGTATAGCGTCGATATTAAGTTTTGCACTAGCACTCAGACGCTGCCGTAGCCGCGATGATCCGCCTTTTCGTCTCAAGTTCAATGTTGCTTGTACTTCCAGTATAACTTCAACAAGCAAGCATCATAATCATTGGCCAAGACCTAGGAGGCTCGAGTCGAATCAAATGGGATGAATTGGGCAGTCACCGATATTTCTGGCTAGCATACATTATCAGAGATATCCATGAAATATAACATTCGTAATCATCCTTGCACACTCGCCGATACAATAATGCACTTCCACAATCATTGCCACGCGGCTTGACTCAAGGAGAGAAGGTGCTGGACGCAGTCAAGGTCCTCCACCTCTCTCGGTACGGTCTCGCCTATGAGCGTCGCCACAGCATCATCTGCATCAAGCTTCGGATCCTCTTTCTCTTCACTGCTGGAACTCTTTAGACTCGACTGGCCTGTTCTCGGACCTTCACGACACATGAGAGGATCCAAGCTAGAAGACTGACTGGGGACAAGCAGACTCTCTTCCAGGATATGGGCTGCTCTTTTGAGATTGGCAGGCCTGCGCCTTCCTGGATTGCTGGCACGCGTGCCCGGCACCCAGTTCTCTTTATCCGAATCTCCGTCGCCCTCGTATATAGCTGTTCGAGATCCCGACTTCGATTTTTTGTGGATTATCTGTACAGCCTTGGGCATCTGGCCATTGCCATCGGTCGTCTGTAGCCTTGCGACAGAAGATACGGCCCTTGCAAGCTTTGGCTTGCTGTACCTCGGAACCTCTGCTTTTAATCTCTTGGTGAAGTCGGGTTTCTGGGCATGAGCATTACGCTTGTTCGGGTTTGGAGTCATGACATTTTTGTTGTGGCTACGTGATCTTATCAGACTAATGGCAGCGGTAGCATCGCCGCTCTCCTGGCGCTCGGCTTGCTCTGTCAATGCATTACGAGCATCGCTGTCACAGTAAAACTCCCAGGTCCTGGCGTCTCGAGAACGACCGGCCATGGAACGCCTGGGAAACGGCATGGAGAATGGATCTTGAGCAGACTCATCGCCTGGCTCGAGAGCACTACAGCTGCGCTGGAGGCCGACGTGGGGACGTGAGCCTATTGATGTAGGCTTATGAGGCGATGGAGTGTTGCCGGTACGAGTAGTGACCTCTGCCTTTCCATCAAGAGATAATGAGAGTCTCACGACTGATGACGTTCGCTCTAACGGTTGCGATGGCCTCGAAAGCTTTAGACATGAATTGCCTTGTACGAGCGTACTGGAATCAGATACCTGAGCAGCAGATCTCACTTCGTCATGTACCATGAACGAGGCACTGCGGCGATTTGCAAAGTACCCTGGATGGCGTTTGGTCGGAAGCGTCTGAGACAGAGACCTTGTAAGATTGGTGGGTCGGCCGTATTGCTTTCCTATGATTATATTCGACGATGCTGCTAGCTCTGTAGGCTTTGCAGAATCATAAGACTCGTCCTTGACCTCTTGTGCTTTGTTACCACTCTCGGTCGTGGAGCCTGCCAAAGGAGCCACCACATCGTTGACGCCTGCATTAGCCGCTTTCTCGACTGACTGGCTCGGCGAACGGCTGTCCACAGTGGTTTGGCTACTACAGAAACTGCTTTGGCTCGTCTGAATATGCTGCAGGCTACTGTCAAAGGTACAGAGGCTCGAAGAAGGCGCAATATTCGGATATTGATTCGAGTAGAAGTTCGATATCACCTCGTGTGGCAGCAACGGCCTTGACTTTCGACGTGTTATCTGACGCCGATTCTGGAACCATATCTGGTAATAGCTAACGTTAGCTTGGCTCGGTGCTACAACCACTAGGTGGGTCCAGGTTCCTGCTTGCACGGACCTGCACCTCCTTCTCTCCAAGAGAAACACGATTCACAATATCAATTCTAGCCGCTTTGTCCGGTTTGGGATTTCGCTCGTACTCTGCTTCAAGAATAGCATGGTCTTCGGGGCTGCAATATCAGTTAGTAGAAACACAGGTGTTCGGTCTTGGTTTGCATAGTCAGTACCTTGTTCGACGACGTCTCTGGCGTACAACATGATGACCATCGAACACTGGAGCTGTCTGCTGGCTCGGTGACTCTTGGGAGCGGACAAGCGAACCAAAGTCGCCTTCTGGGCCGTCTGAGTTGTTCGTTGTTGTGTCCTGCGATGAAGACGACGGTGGAGATTCTCTTGAGCTTCCCATTCTAGCTAAAGGTAGACAAACAATACATTTGGATCAACCATGCATAGCATCACCAATTAATAATGCTGGCCATGAAGGACTATGATATATGGGAGTTGTATCGAGGGCGCGTCGCGTTTTGGTGCTACCAACACCATCGGGCTCGGCTCTTCCCGCTCCGCAACTGACGCAATATCGCCCTTGCATGGGCCGAGGGTCGGTGTCAAAAGTCGTGGCGGACTTTTCCCCCGGATTTAGGCGAGAAAGTCGGCCACGACTTTTGGCACCGACCCTCGGGCGTAATGTTGGCAGCATGATCTGGTGCTCGAGGATTGAGGCTATGCCAGGTCGTTCGTCAGCTCTTCATCCTTTCATGGCCTTCAAGAGACCGTTGATCGTACAACCAAGGCGCATGATGGCACGGATAACGCATGAAGAACGCACTGCAACAGAACGCCGGGAGGCTAGTATACATGCCGTGACAATAGCTAAAGTCGACCAGATCCTTCCTAACATTCGACTGCTACGGCTCAAGCCCCAAAGATCAACCGAAGATGAGGCTACGGTGAAGGCGAGGAACGGTTCCAGCAGACAACGAACCTTACTAATAGTATCTCTATAGTACAGTTCCTTCCAGGACAATGGCTCGATGTACACATTCCAATGATACCGCAGGCGGGTGGCTTCACCATAACTTCGACGCCCGAAGACCTGAAGAGGGAAGGATATCTCGAGCTTGCCATTCAGCGATCCCCCAATAATCCGCCGGCCGCATGGCTCTGGCAAAAGCAAGACAAGATTGAGGGTTCCGAGTTGCTTATAAGAGCCGGAGGCAATTTTGTCTGGCCCCCTCCTGGTATTGATATCAATACTATCCAAAATTTGGTCTTCGTGGCTGGTGGTGTCGGCATCAAGTAAGCCTTTCCGTCAGATCCAATCATAATATATTCCATACTCATCTAAAAACAGCCCTTTGATATCCATACTATCTCACTTACATCAACACCCACTGCAAATGCCGCCATCAATCAGGTTGATCTACAGTGCCCGAAAAGGGACATCTGGCAGCCTTAGCTCCATCCTCTTCCTTGACCGTATACGCAAGCTGTTCGCTCGGAAAAATGTCTCATCGGATCGATCGCTAGAACTCTTCTGCACGTATTCCACGTTGACTGAGCCTCAAAATCAATGGGAGCGCAACAAGAGCTCTGATTCATATTTCATGCGTCCTCAAAGGATCTGGTTCAGACGCTTTTCTGAAGAAGACTTGCTCAACGCAATTGGGCCTGTAGAGAAGAGGGGTGGCACAGTAGCCTATATATGCGGACCACCAACCATGACCGATTGGGCGGTTGCTAAGCTCAAAGGAGCGGAGGGTATGCTTGAACAGAGAGTGCTTTGTGAGAAATGGTGGTAAACACCTTGCTGGATCCACTCGGCCACTCCGGCCAACTCTTAGATGCATTTGGGCACATCCAGCAACGTGTATCTGACAGTTCATCGGAATTGCATCCATTCTCCCGAAGTGAACAAGGTATTACAATCAGTTCATGATCTCTCTATCGTGGCTTTGAAGCCAATGGCCTACGGCAGGTCCATAGGTGTCAACCAGATGCGGTGGTATGCAACAAGACTGATCTGTGGCTTTGAAGCTTTTCCGGTCTAGATACCTTCGCCACCAGCAAAACCATTTTCCCGCCTCTCCTACCTTGTCTATCCTACCTCTTGATTCATCTACCGATAATACAAGATCTTCCGCTTCTACCGTCCCTCTCTCCCAACCCTAGGATCGTCCACGCAGTGCTAGTTATTCATTTTCATGCGGATAAGAAAGAACAATTTCGGAGCAACTAACAGCGGCAGGCGGCCTTTGCAGTCATGGTTTCTTCTTGGGATGTAAAATTCAGTTGGTCCTGATGAAGCTCGAGTCCTTGGGGGACTGAATTAGTCCGATATAGTGGATAGTTCAAGCGTACTGTAGTGAAATGAGATTACGAAGCGCCTGAATCTGATGGTAATGTGTCAAAAGGATCTTGATGGATACCGTATCTCAACACCATGATAGACGAGGTTGATTCATTGGGCCCAGCATTAGTCAGTGAGTAGCCTTGATGTGGAACATGATAGGATTCATTGGATATTCGCATCATGTGCTCCTTCAGTATGAACATTGCCAAAGGTGAATGTCCGAGAAAGAAGAAAGCCCCCCGTTCCCATTGTAGCCAACCAAGCGCCCAAAGAATGATTTCCAGCACATCATGCATCGCTAAGCAAGAAAAAAGCCATAGAAGGCATCATAATCTGAGAGAGCCAGCACTCTCCTCCCCCAATTCCACGAAAATTGGTATCAGACCGCCATGCAAGAGGCCACCGAAAGCACGCCGAAACTTGTCTATGTACCGTCGTAGCAGCCAAAACATTTCATAAGAGCGGACCGTTCGTTAGAGCATCACGACCTGGATCGACTCGCAGAAAGATGGTTCGCACTCCCGACCCTCCCACTCGTCTTTCGTACTCCCTTCTTCATCTCTCGGCTTTCAGCACTCCTCCTGACCGAACTGCCTCTGATCTTCCCAATGCCAAGTGTCCCGCTTCCGCTCCCACTCTTCACACTCCCCGGAGTCTTGGGTCTAGGAAGTCGCTCCGAAGCTAGCTCATCATGATGTGTCCAATTCTCGACATCAGATGTCAATTCTTGCAGCGCTTCATCATCGCCGGTGGTGGTTAGTTTTGTGCTTGTAGTAGTCGTTGTGGTGTAGCTGACGGCACGCTTCTTGTCGCTACTCATTGGTGAATGTGAGCTTGTCCGCCGATTGAGCACTCGAAGCTCCCACTCCTCACTGTTCTCGCCAGGGTTCTGACTTTCGCTTTTTCGATGGCTCCGCATCTCGACAATTTCATTGTCTGGCTCTTCCGCAACACTAATGTTGCCGTTAAATGCGGCAGATGTGGCACGCGAATAGGGATGATGTCGAGAGTCCATTCTATTGGTCTTTCTTGGCTGGCCTGGTGTTGGGGCTGGTAGGTTTTCATCCATAGCATTGGATGACGCTGCGGTTTCGTTGTGATTGATTTCACCCAGAGCAGATCGCTTCCCTGATTGACTTGGGTTTGGCGGTGTTGCAGTCTGACCGATGCTTGCTTGGCTGCGACGGATCAACTTTGTTGGCGTAGATGGTAAAGCAGCAGCCAGCTTGTCTTTCAAGATGTCCTCCCACCACCATTCGCGGAACGTCCCTTGATTGATGTGCAACCAATGTTGCTGCGGACCCACAACCATCCCCGGGCGCATAAAGCGCATGTAAGCAATGATCTCGTTCGCAACGAAGCCGTAGCGGTATATGAGGTAAGCCCCAATCAAGCAACCTGTGCGACCCAGTCCGGCCTTGCAATGAACAGCGATTGCCTTGTTCTTAACCGTAATCATCTCATGAGCTAGCCTGATGAATTTCTTCACCATATGTAGTGGAGGACAAGTCCCATCGTCGAATATCATATCAAGATGATTGATGCCTAGCGCAGTAAAGTATGTTGGTGAATAAAGTTCGGAGTTCAAGCGTACAACTAGTCCAACGTTACGCTTGGAAAAATGCGAGAGAACATTTCTAAAAGGACCCGGTATGTTGGATTTCTTGACAGCGGCATAGTTGGTAGGCAGCGTAGCATATTGCGGCGAGGTCATTGGAATGGGAGCTATCGGCTGATGTTGAGGGGATGCAAGCGCGATGAAGTTTGGAGTAAGCCAATTGAAGTCTCCCTGATCCACTCTTTCGTATCTCTCATATCTAACATATGTCAACAATCGTATCAGAGTGAGAACTAGGATGACTCACTCATCGAGGCTAAAGTCATTGTAATCCACAAGCCCATTTTCCTTGGCCTTCCAGACTCCGTAAACCACGTCTTGTACTGTAAGACCAAAGTCTGCCTGGCTATAACCAGCATCGCGAAAAGGCATCAATGGAGGTTCTGCCTGAGCGATTGGTGCAAGGGCCAGATGAGGTGCCCAATTTTGTATGATGACAAAGTAGCATGCCAGTAAGCACGCCGCATTTGCCCGGCTCCTTGAGTCTGGCTTGCTCCAAAAAACGATCCCTCTCTCTTCGTTCTTTGGATCGCCCAATATTTCATGCAGTGCGACAGCGAACCGATATAGATGGCCAATATGTAACGGTCCAAAGTCTGCATGAAAGCGGTTATAAAGTAGGTGGTCGTCGACCGTGAAGTATAAGGGAGGATGGACCTTTGGACCTGTTATGACGGGTGCTGGGCGAAGCGGGGATTTTGATGTACGCTTCGATGGCGTTTTCTGTGGTGTAGATGGATAGGGAAATGGAGTATGTTCATTGGGAGGATGAGTATATGAAGCAAGGTAGAGTCGGTCTGCGAATAGGTATTAGAATACAATGCTGAAGTCGAGGATAACCGCAGAAGCCATTAAGCCAATAAGCCATGTCAATAGACGGTGACCGCTACCCACTTTGTATGTATTCGATTACCTGGCCGTAGCTTTCCGAGATCAATCAGTTTTGTCATCAACACTCACACGGAGCGTACTTACCTTGTGGTAGCGTTATGGACAAGCGGGGTCCCTGTAGCCCCATGGACAGGCCGGGATCCAGCAGCATTGTGAACCGGCGGGCGTCCAGCCACTGGGGCAGACATATTTGGCAGTCGCACTCAACCTGGTCGCAGGACTTTGCTTTCGCACCTACACGGTGGCTCCTGCTGGGATAGAGGAGGCGTATGGGAGCTCCAAGTTGTGGGAGGAACAAACTGATTGTTGATACAGAGAAGATCTTCTGTATACCCGATAATTTTGGCCACAGAACTCGATAATTCCTTATGGTGTCGTGTCGCCTACCCTAATACTATATAATAATGGAAGCCGGAATGTAAGAAGTGGAAGATGCTGCTGCGGGAGAAGGAATACGTAACTGTTGATGTGATGTCAATCGATGGCAAGAGCGATTGGGCATCGCGAATTAGCGCTAGTGCAACAATCTAGTGTGCGGGTATCACATGGCAACGATTGAGCTGGACTAGCCCTACGACGTCTTTTCCGCTGGGTCCGTCCGCTCGCTTCATAGTAGCGGGAGAAGTAACCAATGAAATCAGACCTTAGTCTAGCTAGAATAAGGTTAGGCTTGGTGTGCTAGATCCTTAGCTCCAGATTCATATCTGGTCGAGATACACACTCGAATGAACAGAACTCCGCCGAGTCCATTGTTTGGATGGGGAATCACTCAACTGATGCAGATTTCCCCTGCACTCTGTAAGCCAGGGAGATGGTCGTAAACCCCAAAGATGCTGATCAGTCTTAGGACCATCAGTATCCCATTCCCCACATATCGGCTTGCATCTTCCGCCCTCCGAGCTCTCAGTGTAGATGCCGAATTGTCACCACTCGTTCGGCGCACTTTCTCTCTCGCACCGCCTGATTCCGCGAATGGTGAAGTTCTCAATGGGTTGGCCGATGTAGATGGTGCAGCTCAATTCTACAGTCCAGCACCTTCTGCAACAGTGTCAAATGAGGCGCCAGCCTCCGAGAGGTGGACTGTTCTGCGTACAGAATACAAGGCGACAACAAATCGAATGCTCAGGGTAGCTGTCAATGGCTTCATGGAGAGTATGGGGGTCGTATTGGGCGTCATGGAAGAGCTGGATATAGATGTCCTTGCAGAGGGGGCTACTTGAACATGTCTTGATCACGGGGCACATTGCAACCCAGAAGGATCTTGTCCTTCTTGAGTGGGAGTAAATTCAAGACCAAGAAATACTGGCAAACATCCCACAATTGGTGGTTGGTCAATCATTCAACAAAGTATGAGCAGCGTAACGAGCGCTCGCGACTAACGCTTTTCAAGATCGATAAGTAGACAGTTCATGTTAATGTGGGTATCATCTTCGATGGGTGAATGTACTCTATGTTCAATAAATACTACTCTTAAGGTAGAGGGATGTAGTCCGAGCGCTGGTCCAATAGAGGTAGGCGCTGCTTATAACCAAGTCCCTCTACTCCGCTCTTTTTGAGCTGCGAAATTCGATATTCTCTTTTCGTAGGCGGGGAGTCCCGAGTAGCATCCATCAGTGCTGGCTTTTTCTTGGGCTTCGGCAGGCTTTTGGTTCTGTTTGCCGCCACGCGAACTTTAGATAAAGCTGTCTGGTCAATGTAGCGCTCTGTATCGAAGCGCGTAAAGTGTTTGGATATTAGCTCCTCCCTTTTCCTACTCACTTCACGTATTACTCTGCCAGAATATCGGTGCAAGTGTTCTTGTTCCGATGGTGCGGTATCAAGTGCAGGCCCAGGTATAGGAGTCTCAAGCTGCTCTCCAGAGCCAGTCACAATCTCCGCCTGTGACAACGGCGATGTATCCTGGGTATATGCAGGTTTAACGGGCATTCTTGGGGCTTCTGTCTCACTTTCCGCTCCATCCTCCCTTGTGCTTTGCTGTCCGATCCAAGCATTCCAAGCGCCAAGCTCTTGGTGGTGCACCGAATCCTTTGAATCGCTTTTAGCTAGGTTTTCCTCCACAACCATATCAACCTCTTCCGAAAATGACGGCCCGAGAATGATCCTATTCCGCACGGATTTTGGAAGTCGCTGCATCGTGGCTGAAGGTAGCTTTGCTGCATGTTTCCGAATGCGTAGATCACGATGCACCTTACGTTCAGGTTGCCGTCGACTTCTAGCTTCCATCTCCTGGGCTGTGACACCCGTGATGTCATCTGGTGGTTGCTGACTAGATTTGGCCGAGTCCAAATTGTCGTTATGGTTTACGTTTTTACCATGCCGCGGGAGCTGCTCTAGAGCATCCTTTCGTTCTCCAGATTTGTTCATCCAATCATCAATATGCGATTGCACTCGGCCGAACCTTGCAAGCGAGACACTTGATGCGTCTACCTCCAAGCCTGCTTGTTCAACTTTCCGTATAAGCTTTTTTGCAGGTCTGCCCCAAAGCTTTGCTACCTCTTGGCCGATGGCCGATCCTACTGAGAACGGATCGCCTCGAGCTTGCCCTTCTACTCCACGGCGATCTCTAGGGTTGGGAACCAGGGTAGCAACGTGTTGATGAGAAGGCATAGTACTCACGGCTTCCATGAAGTCTTCCAAAGTCTCTGATTTGACCTCATGGGACGGCGTAACCGTGCTCTTTGTGGCCTTAGACCCTGTCCTTGTGTGCTTATGTGATAATCCAAGGTGCATATTTGCATTGAGGCTTTGTGGTCTGCTCCAACTCACTTCATTGGTAGGATCAACGGCCTTGATTCCTTCCTCAATGCACCACGTCATATACGGCGCATCTAATTTAGTGGTCAAGACAAGTTCGTCAAGCACATTGAAAGCCGGCAAACCCTGCCCCAACAAATTCGGCGCAAGATACCGCACCTTGCTCGCTTGCAGATCTGTCTCCAAGAACGTAGACTACGGTGGACTGTCAGTGTGTCCAGATGGCTGATGGAGACTGTATCGCGCTCACCTCTAGACTCATGCCTTGCTCAGAGAGCATGCCGAAATGATTTTCGATGACCATACAACTAGGCTGCGATGATAAGTCCATTTCATCCACTGGCGCGTCAGGCATTGCGTCCATGTTGGTAGGTAAAGAGCCAAATCTCAGAGACATAGATGTAGGATTCGTCGACGGAACATTTTCGGGCGTAGCCTCGCCCGTCGATCCTAATGTCTGGGGTGATCTGTAGACATAGAACTTCACTGCATCCCCAGATTTCGCAAGTTCCCCAAAGACTTGCACTTTCTGTGACTCAACACCCTGATCTTCCCAGTACGATGGTCCGAACGCTTCTTGGCTTATGTGGTAATCGGAATCTGGGTCCAGGGCCAGTAGTCCTTGCTTCTCGCCCCAGCCTCCTCCTCCACTCAGTACTTTATGCAAACGACAACCAGCCAAGACGGCTTGTTGTATCTCGTGTGTTCCGGTGCCCCCAAAGGCATTGTCGGGCTGACTTGGGGAAGGATAGTTTGGAGGGCGTACAAGTGCCCAAATACCAGCCTGTTCAGCTGGAATTAGACCATCCTTGATTGCCACTGATATCGCCTTCTCCAGTTCTTCTGAGGCAGGCGCGCCTTCATTCGACGTGTGATCTACGAGTATCCTACGTATGATGTTGCCAGTGGCAGCTGTAATAGTACGAGTAGGCGTGACTGGCGTAAGAAAGGAATGCAAAGACTGGTCAAGTCTCGTACTCTGATCTGAGAATAGATCTGTCAGGTGCAAAGTCTGCCGGGAAAGGTTGACCTTCTGAATACACGACAAGGCGCGTAACGACCCTGTACTTTCCTGAGACCTCCAGCGTTGGGCGATCAGTGTGGAAGTTTGACCGGTTTTGAAGAGGGTGTTGGCCACAGGTAGCTGCAGTACCCGCGATACGAGAGGCTGGGTTCTTTCCTTGCCATGAGAAATCGTAGGGACAGGAATAGCAGTTGGGGGAAAAGCGAACGACAGCGTACAACGTTGCTGGATAGTCATTGTCTCCGAGTCTTTGGACGCTGCAGGGGTAGACCAGAGGTTGGGGGCGGCAGAATTAGAATCAAGCACTATGAAGGACATCCCTTCAGATCCGTCTTCGATCTGCATTCCTGGGCACACAAGTTCTGCCGAAGTCTGACCATCTGTTCCCTCGGCTGATCTGCCAAACGGAGGGTAAGGTATTCGATCAACCACGGCAGCCAAAACATCGATATTCTGGCCGTTCTCGTGCACAGTGAAGATTTGTTGTAGTAAATTGGGTAAGAAATCTGGAGTTTCGTTCAATAATCCGATGTGAGCTGGAGTCAAAAGAATTGCCAGCAGAGGGATCCTGCCCAATGGTATCGAGGTTTTCTGGATCTGGGAAGTACTGATACTCGATGACTGTGATAGTCAGGTATAGTTCTAACCACAGAACTTAGCACATAGATATAGGTAGCAACGACACCTACAATAGTCGAGGCAGATGATGATAGTACGGACCAGCAGCTTGATCGCAAAGCTTGATCATCATGCTGATTTGCCACAGCGCGTTGTTGTACACTTGCAGAGAAAGCACGAATATGACTCCGGACACCCAGGGCCCAGCCTGTGGGCGTTCTCCCTCTCGACCGAGTAGATGGTCTACATGAGTGTTTTAGAATGCCCCGGCAGAGGCTATTAGGCTGCGAAATCATATCGGATGCATTCTGCAAATGCTCAAGATTTCCTCACATGGCGCTCAATTCCCTAATCCGAACCGAGCTGGCTCACATCTCTATGCCAAATCACCTCAATTGATATATCATTTTCAGTACCAGCACAAGAGTGAAGCTGAATTGCAAATTCTATAGTCCAAAGACAGATCAGTAGGTACTCCAAGATCAGGACGGGATAGGTTCCGCCCGCTGAGCGCTAAGATAGTAAAGTACTAGTCTCTACGCTTTCAAGTTAGCGCCTTTCATTCTGAACGCTGCCCATTTTCTTATCACGAAAGTCTTGGATTGAGCCTTTGCTCCAAATCCCACCATTATGCCACCTGGTACTATTCACAAATCTGGGGTGCCCTTCGAGGATTGAAGTATACCTTCACACAACTGTGACGAGGCCGGCGTGATCAGCTACCGTGAGCAGGAAGCTGAGAGCCGCGACAACTACAGATCTCTGTCCTTTCGGGAGGAGATGAAGAGTATCTAAAGAGGCTCATTAATCAAGAAAGCGTGAGGACCTATCAAGACTCTTCACAGCGAACAGTTCATGGACAACGCAAACAGATCTAGGAGTGCTGCATTGGACGACAGCCGCATGCTTACGAAATTTGCAAGCAGCAGTCCGTGCTGTGGGACGCCGATGTGATCGAACTGATCGCAGCGACTTGGCAACATTGCACCAATCATTTCAGCCCCAAAGGCTGATGGCTTGCCCCTCACGACCTATCTTTCGCCAAAGGAGAAAAGGTGTGGGGGGGAAACGCAGGAATTGCATAGTAGCTGTTGGTTGTAGGAAATTGCCTTAAGCACCGAGTCATCCCTTCATCATGCACAATTAAATTGGATCGCTGCCTTTGTCCCTTTCGCTCTTCATGCTTGTTTCAAATTCCACTTTAATCGATGCCAAGGCTTTCATTTCACTCCTCATGACCAACAACGAACCACGTTCATCCAACAGCTCCCAACCACAACGCTCTTTACACCTCCTTCGTCTGTATCAGGCTCAATACTGGCAGAATCTTCCTGTTCAGTATTGTTGCCGTCCATTCATTTACCAGTCATTGCTTTCGACAGTCGCTTTGTACACTCCTTCAACTGTATGTATGCTTCGCACTGTCCTTTGACTACGCTTGCTTGCTTGGGTTCCAATCTGCTGAATCGCATAGAACTTACTGAAGTACAGATTATCCTTCGCCTTGACGGCGAATTTCTAATATCTACCAGCATCATCTTCCTCGACTCCCAACTTTAGCCTGACCCTCATACACTCCTTTTCAACCTCCAAGTTCTCGGCTACCCAGAAACCACAATAATCAATTACCATACATATACTTTCTCCATGTTACTTTAGCCTGGCGATGATAACCTCGCACTGTGCACAAGCACATAGCCAGCAGCAATGGCTGAAGTCCTACCTTCGCATTCGCACATGAGCATGGACATAACAGACAATGCCTCACCTACACCTCTCCCTAATCCTCCTTTTGTATTCCCAATGCCGGCCCGGGCAACCGCTGAAGCGAGCAGTCATACAAAGACACCGTCCGTAACGGACCCGACTGGTTCTCGACGCTCTGCTCCTCGATCCAGACCTCATCGACTGTCTCTGAACTCTCTCCCAGTTTTCGACTTTAGTCCTGCATCCTCGAATCCTTTCAATGCTTCTCCGAGCCCGCCACGATCTCCAATAAGACGGACTCCCCCGGCTTGCCAATCCGTTGGCCACAAGAGGAATGGAAGTGAGTTTGTTGGAGGTGACATTACAAATGGCGGCCCCTTGCTTGTCAGCACAAGTCCAACCAAGAGTGAATCATCAAGCGGACACCGAAGGAATGGAAGCGAATTTGGTGGTGGAGATACAACCAACGGTGGCGCCATGGCCGGCACTGCGATCCCTGCAATGACAGAAAGCATATCGCATTCGTCAGCGAATACTCGACTCGGACCTCCTACAACAAGACGTGGTCATGCACACCGACGCTCCGGTGCAGTCTCAAGTCACGATCTCTCAATGATATTGAAGCCTCCAGGAGAAGAAAAGGCCGGTAGCGCACCTACTACCCCCTCGGATCCGATTTTCCAGCGCACACGGGCACCCGAACTCGATAGGTCTACATCGCAGCCTATACTGTCTACTGCTACTCATGAACCAGGCAATACACCAACGGGTCAGGAAGACCTAAGCGTTGGTGGTCAGCCGCGTCCACGAGCTCGGTTTGCCGATTCTGTTGAGTACATTCCGCGACCACTGTCTACAATTTCTTCAGAGACGTCGAGCAGCATGTCAACGGTTCGTGCCAACCACTCAGTTGCCAACAGCATCTCGTCCGTCGTAAGCGCCCATACTCCAAGCTTTTCATCTACTACCAACAAACCCTTCTGTCGCGGCCAGGATTTACAGTATTCAAGCCAGGATCAATCAAGGTCCCGGCCAAGGACCGCTGAACTTTCATCTCGCCCCTCGTCTGGGGACTGGGAACGGATCTCGACAGACACAGAGACAACGCTCAAGCGGCCTTCAACGGCACCTTCAGGAGATTCTTCATACATAGGGGCGGAGAAGTCAGAAATCGTGTCGTCTCCCGAGTTTTCGACTCCCATCTGGGGCACTGATAGTAAACTCTTCTCTCCGCCTGCTCAACCTGTCTCTGGTCTACTTGGAGGCTTGAATACTCAATTATCAAGACGGCGGCCCACTACGCCTACTGTGAGACCTAGAACATCTCCGGAGCCCAAAGTCACAAAACGGCAACGAAAAGGAAGATCTTGGGTGGGACTTTTGTCTCGTAAGGCAAGGCAGCAGGACTTCAAAGAGGAGCTGGAGCGTCAATCATCCTCGTCCCTTTCACGTCATCCTGCTTCAGTGGCGGAATTATCTCTTGAGGACATCAATTTTGACGAAGATACCACGTACATCATCGAGGGTACAAATCCCTCTACCTCGAATACCTTAGGCATACAGGACGATTACGCAACGTGGAAGCTCCGGGAGTCAAGCTCGCTCTCCGAGATCGATAATTCGGCGTCTATACTAGATATGGATAAAGCTTTGGGAGCATTGGATGCTCCGAGCCTGGGACCGTCCTTCGAAGATGTAGCTGGAGGAGTAGGGCCTTCGGTCGGTAAACGCCCAATGCATAGCAGTGGGGCCACAGGAAGCTTTGCAGGTCCAGGCATGCATTACCATCGTCGGGCTGAGAGCGCTCCAGAGATGGAAGCCATTGACCATTCTAGGTTCGGCTTCCCACGACTGGGAAGCAATCCGGCCATGGCAATTGAGGAAGAGGAAGAAGAGGAGGATGAAGAGGACGAGGGTAGACCTCTTTCTGGCCAGGCTAACTCGGTAGTCCAAGTAGACCAATTTGATACCCACGAAGATCAAGTTCTTGGACTGGCCGTTAACATCGTGGAAGGGAACACCGGGTTTGAACAGCCAATGCGGCGATCCCAACAGCGGCCAGTTAAAGACCTGAGCCAAAATAGTGCGTATTTACGTGCAGAGACCCCTGAACAAGAGCATCAGGTGGAGCTTAGCCACGTTGAGATCGTTCGTGCAGACGAAGAACCTCGCTTCTCCGTGATCACAAAATCTTCAGATGAATCAACCATTACACCTACGCTGTCTCACAACCCTCTAGACTTCAGCGCCGAGTCTACGCCTAGTGATTTTGCTGTCCCAACGCCAGCCTTGACTTACGGGACATCCGAAACACCATCTGCTATATCCTCTCCCGACTTTACCAGGACGTCTTTCGATCACCCTCGGATGCATACCGCGACCTCCTCAATTACAGACAGGGCGACCTTAAGCTCATCACGAGCCGGCGATCATGGGCTGGGTTTGCACAGCTCGGTTGATGATGTCCCGTCACTCACCAGCAGTGCATCCACGATGAGCGCTCACCCAACCCGTTTCTCTAGCAGCGCAAACTCCGCGGCAGATCGCTCCATGTCCGTTTCGGCTGCCGTTCCTGCCCGCACAAGACCGGTCTCAGCTCATAAGCGATTGAGTCTCGCAAGCCTCTCCAAGTTAACGGGAGGCTCACATAATAGGAGCAAATTAAACATCGAGGAAAGTGCACCCGTGGAAGAGGTGGAGCGTAACCAAAAGAAGAAGGGAAATCGTATCAGTCGGCTGATGAGGTTTTGGAAGTCGAAAGAGAAGCTCTCGTCTTCGTGAGCAGGCACGATGGTTATGCAAGTATCGCAGATATGATTTTCGGCGTTTGAGTGATGGGTTGGTTGAGCGTCACAACAAGGTAACGGTCACAATGTAAGAATGCTTACGCGGACATTTTACGGAGTCACTGGTTACTGTTTCATCCCTGGTATCTCGATTCCAGCAGGCCCGGTCGTGGGCATTGAACGAAAGATTCTCGACTCCATTGGCTCATCGGAGCACACAGTCAGGTCGCACGCTCCCAACTCCAAAGATGACAAATCAGTATTAGGCTTCCTGGCCTTGACACCTGAGCTCTATGGCCAGGCAGCCTTTTCATCAACATGTCGATCTCCATCACCATGTTCACCGATAATTCATTATAAGACGTCACTTTTTCCCAGAGATGCACTTTAGCTTAGCACGGACGAGAGACGTTGCTCGATTTACAAGTACTTCCTTCCGCATGTACCAGAATGTGGCGGTTCGCTGTGAAAGCTTGAGCTCTTTGCATTGAACGGACTGGGAGGAACATGTTAGCGAAGACAGACATACCACATAGAATAGCTTTGAGCAACAGGTAGCATTACAATTCAATTATTTATGAGTCACGTTATGCTGCCTCTGCTGAGAAGGACTCGTATTTCCACTGACTGTTTTGGGTTGTAGGGAAGGGTGGGGGAGCTTGATGGTGGAAGGGATGGGATTACATGTGATAATGTGAGTGAATAACACTGTTACGAAAGAGACCACGCTGCACCTGTGCGTAATTGGGGGTTGTGGATCTCAGAATGGGTAGGCTATGGAATCCGCGGTGTCGAGTGTAGGTGGCTGATGTTGGTGATAGAATCGCTTTTCTCAAATTCAAGGAAGACGATCCATGGATTGGCAAGGTATAGATGAAAGTAGATGATGAATGAGGAGGACTTTCTCTACTTCAGAAGCATGAGATAGATAACTACCAACTCTATTCATCTGTAGATGCTGTAGCTCTAGCTCTAGCTAGTGTATGTGACAAGCTATTTGAGATATTGGTACAGGCTATGCGTAGTTCATATCGTGTCGTCTTATCATTATGCATTAGGACCGTACGTTCCCCAGTGGTGTATTAGATTAGTCCAGCGGCGAGGCACCGATGGTCTTCGGCATGGTTATCGGACTGGGAGATACGCTGCCGTCTTCACTGGGACCCAACCCGCTATCGATACCACTGGCCCCATCAAGAGCGTCCATCGGATCGGGATTGATATCCCACTCTTCTTCTTCAACCTCGTCTGCACCACTTTCACTGCCATCATCTCCGGCATCCGCTTCCGCGTCATCCTCTTCAATGTCGTCGTCTGCCAATCTCCCAGCGGCCCTCCTCCTAACGTCCGCCTTGGTCTCTGAAGTCTTGAAGCCTTTCTGGAATGCTCCACGGGTGTTCCATCTCAGCGCCCTCCTCACACTTTCGAACCATTCGCCACCCGTGCCGGCCTCCCCTACAACAGTGGGGAAAGGATAACGCCCCGCCTCAACCCTAACTTCGTCACCCCTACGCAGCTCGACGCGTCCTTTGCCATCAAAGCTGGCGTACGCAGTACTTCGGCTGCTCCTTGGCACGCAAATGCGGAGACACAATGTATCGCTGAGCACCATGGGCCGGAAGGAAAGAGTGTGCGGACATATAGGCGTCAGAAGTATGCCAGGAATGGAAGGATGGGTGAGAGGTCCGCCGGCGGAGAGGGAGTAGGCGGTGCTGCCGGTGGGTGTGCTGATAATACAACCGTCGGCCTGAATGATGGTAAGTAGGTGGGTATCTCCATAAAGCTCGAGGTTGGACACGTAGGGAGAGGGTCCACGATCAATGACCAGCTCATTGAGAACCTCAAATTGAGTGTCCTCTATCAGATTGGGGTTGGGGACGTTCCTGTCCTTCGAGGCGTTTGAAATGCTACTTTTTCTAGAGTGAGTGGAGTGGTGATGGCTGGCACGGTACACGGTACACGTAAATCGCATTCGCATGTTGACACGCATGCCGGATCCCTCCATGATGCGGTCAAGAGTAGGCTTGTAGGTGCCGAAGGGGAAATTGGTGAGGAAGCCGAGAGATCCGAGGGAGAAGGATAGGATCGGCGGAACAATGCGCTGAAAGAGCCAGGAGGTAAACAGGACAGTGCCATCACCGCCGAGGGTAAGGACCAAGTCAAATATCTCGGGCGAGTTCCGGCACAGATCTGGCGTCCAGTAGCGGAGCATGTGCTCGTAGCATGGGTTGGAAGCTAATAGACCTTGGGCATCGAACCGTTCTGAAACACGGAGCTTGGCATCGACATACACCGTGACGCCCAGATCGGAGTTGTATCGCGGCGTCTTGAGTAGAAATTCCGCCAGCTCGCGTGTAAGATAAACCAGGTCGTTGTCTCGAGCCTTCGTCACAATCATGATAGTGCGAACAGCGCATCTGATAGGTCGGCGTTGCAGCTGCTTTGAGATCTCACGGACACTGGTTGCAGTCTGCATGAGGCGTGAGGGAGACATGCCGTCGTCCTCTGCTGAAATTTCTTCCAAGACTCGTTCAATGTTGACTGCGTCATCGAAGCGTTGGTGGAAGAAGCAGGGTGACTCTGCGAAACGAGTTGCAAAGGATGCTCGCGGATTGTTACCGAGACTGGCCATAGAAGCGGAGAGGCTCCGTCCAGACACCCCGTCCTGTTTTGGTAATTCTGATGATTTTCGAGCGGCCGAGAGTATGAGCATGTGATGTTGTGTAAGACCCATAGCCAGATTTCCTTTACGATGACCTGAGAACGAATTGGACGCTTGAAGAGAAGGGTTTAACGCCGCAGTGCTTGATGACGATGCGGCCTCTATCGGCGACTGGCCGGCTTGGGCTGAAGCGTTTGGTATGCTGCTCACAGGCTCCTCTTTCCCCTCCTCAATCACATCTTTGCTCTCCTTTGTGTTCAATGGAATGCGCCCAGATTGATCGTCGGGCAGTGGGGCGCCGCCGAGTGGTAAGCTGTGCTTTGATCCTGACTTTAGATCCAATTGGGCCAGAGCCTCCGAGGCACGACGCTCCTGCCCAAATTGATCATGTGTCAGAGCTAACTGGGCCTGAGGCCTCACCATGTGTTCCTCGTACATGACAGGTGTTTGATTTATGTCTGATGCGCTCGGCTTCGATTCAGCATTTATGGGTTTTTGCATTTTGTCAGGACCGTTAGTGAGGCCAACACTGTAATACTGGAAGAGAAAGTCGCCGAAGTAGCCCCTCAGCTTCGAACGTTAGGAAGCCAGCAGATGGAGTAGCAAAGCGGCGGTCTATACTCATCTGTGAAGGCAATGCATAGTAGTCACCAAGAGGTTTGTTTACGCATTTGTTCCCTAAGGAATGGCGATGCGTTGCGCCGCGGCTGCGGCAAGCAAGTGTATGGGCGACATGGGCTTTAGATTTGTATCAGCTTTCGGCATGGATATTTTCTAACTCCGCTCCGAAACCCCAACCGAGAGGTCCAGATGAGTGGCGGCTCCCTCACGGAAACGATCGGAGGCTTATAAGGAATTGAGAGCTGCGGGCATTGAGGATTAGCGCGTGCTTCGGTATATTAGCGTCTTGGCTGTGGAGAGTCTGCATAAGCGCAATGCACAATGCACGATACATGCACATTGATCTTTCAACACATGGGGCTTACCGGATCACAGACACGGCAGTTGAGTGGACGTTATAGAGGCACGATACGTGCCAGAGCACCGGATCAGAGACTTCTGGCGAATGGCATTGAAGCACACAGTCGATTCCAGGCGCGCCGTTGGGGCTGCGAGAGCTCTGGGGAGACGCCGATAGACTGCACTTGTCGTTGGTCAGCAGGGTCACGACTAAAGCTGAGTGTTCGGTTGGCCTTGTGCACTGGGAGACCAGGCATTGAGAAGCTGCTTCGTCACGAGCTCGCCTCCTTTTTTCATATCTCGAGATGTTGGTCGGAGATAGTACCTCCGTTAAGATGTCCCGTGAACTTGGTAGTCCGTCTGAGTAAGACTTCAACAAACACACACTTCACCGTCGCATTGGCTGTACGCCATCGTCCACTCGGCGTTCTGTGCGGAATCGATATTATGGTTGACATTCACTCTTGATATCTCGGATTCTGATGTCAACCCGGCCTCTGCTTCCATTCCCGCTCCTTCATGACCTTCCCCTGCACGGCATCTCTCAATATGCGTTCTAGCCTTATCTCGTCTTTGGAGTCCATGCAGACGTCTTCCTGGTCGCTATCGTCTTGGTCTTGCCCGTGGCAGACCATGAAAGCCGTCCTTTGAGCTTCGTCCCATGTTTCCATGCTGAATTCGCCCTCGCTTTCCACATGTAGTAAATCTCCGAGGGACGAAAAGGCAAAAACATGAATAGACAAAGCAGATCTCAATTCCTGGGGAGAAGGATTGGTTATAATCTTGCCTGTCGCTGCAATGGCGATCAATGTTGCGGTGAAGGTCATTGAGAGTGGTATAGACGTAGACAAGAGAGCCAGAATCGAAGCCTGTAGAAGTGCTGGCAAGACTGGAAGGCTCTAACTTCTGTTAGAGAAATAACATTCCGTAGCCAGACCACGTACGGAGTCAGCCTCAGGCAGGCTCTCAATTGTAGACTCAAGGCCTTGATTAGCGACTATTTGTAGAGTGATTTGGATCAAGGTGCGAGGGTGTGCAGAGACGAGTATGACATGGCGGAGAGTATCATGAATAACCGATTCGAGGTGCCTTTCACGTATGCCTAAGTATACAGGTCAGCCATGTACGCACAGTGCGTACTGAAGATCTGCTACTCACTTCCCAGGCCCGAAGCAGGCCTAACCGCGACGTCGATAGCTGCTTCTTCTGGCAATTCGTCTCTCCGCTGCACCTCGATGGGCCCGTTGACAGCAGCGATGACCATGAAGCCATTGTCCGAGTAGGTTACTGACCCATCTGCGCGATGGAGCGATGAAAGTGTTGTAGTTGCCATGGAATAGGGCATGATATGCTCTGCTTCTGCTCGATGAAGCGCGCTCGCGAAAAACTGCCACAAGAAAACGATCTCATCAGCCACACTGCCAGCCCTATTCTATTCCATTCTGCAGAGTAGAATAGCGTGCAAAGGCCAACTACAGTACCTATTTACGTCGCGTCAACGTCCAGAGAGCGAGTATCCTACCAGCCATCATGCCTTCAGCAACCTCACACACACATCCGGCCTCACAGATCAAGTCTCAAGCCCCTCTGAGCCCCGACCAACTTGACAATCTGCCCCGCCTTATCCCTCGCAAGAAGAAACCTTCTCTGCCTCAAAACCCCCTTCCAACACCTGAGACGCCTACCCTACCACCTCCCCCGGATACTTCGACAATCACCTTTTCTAAACCAACCCGCCGCATCATTGATGCTTCGGATCATGATCTCTTCCTCTCGTCTCGGACTTATACGCTTATTCTCTCCTTCGTTTTCTCCCTTTCCGAATCTGCCGCACAGACAAAAATATCCTCCGTTGATATCTCTTCTGCCCATCCATCCATTCTCAAGATAATCTCCGTCCTCGACTTGATCGAAAAGACCCTCTTTCGTTGCCCACCCACCGACCAGGGCGGCTCACGCTTTGGTAATCCTGCCTTCCGAACATTTGTTGACAATGTTTCCGCTCAAACCTCAGATTGGCATGCGGATCTAGGTCTCCCTTCTCCCTCAATCATAGAAGTCTCAACGTATCTCGAGCACTCCTTGGGCAACCGCGCCCGTATAGATTATGGCTCAGGTCACGAGCTCAACTTCATAATGTGGCTGCTTTGCCTTAATCGGCTTTCTCTTCTACCCGAATCAAGCTTCTCCGCCCTAGCACTTGCCATTTTCCCCCGTTACATTAGGCTCATGCGAAAGGTGCAGAGCACATACTATCTAGAGCCCGCTGGATCTCATGGCGTTTGGGGTCTGGATGACTATCACTTTCTGCCATTCCTTGTCGGCGCATCGCAGCTTTTGCACCATCCATACATACGGCCATTGAGCATACACAATGATCTCGTGTTAGAAGAAGAGGGTGATGACTATCTCTACCTTGATATGGTGCGCTTCACCATGGCTTCGAAGACAGTAAAGGGGTTGAAGTGGACGCAGCCGATGCTCGACGACATATCCGGCACAAAAAGCTGGTTGAAGGTGGAACAAGGCATGCGGAGGATGTTCGTGAAAGAGGTGTTGGGGAAATTGCCCGTCATGCAGCATTTCTTGTTTGGGAGCCTTGTGCCTGCGGCGGAGGGAATGAGTATTGGGGATGACATTTTGGCCCCCGAGAGTGAACTGATGGAAGGCGGGGAGATCCATGTTGGAGAGGATGGAGTGGGCCATGTGCATAGAGATGATGCTTGGGGTGATTGCTGTGGCATCAAGATACCAAGCACTGTCGCTGCAAGTCAAGAGGCGAAGAAGAAGGGAGACAGGGATGGACTGAGGAGGGTGCCGTTTGACTAGGGTCTTGTTCAATCTGTCGCCGGACCAATAAGCCTTATCCTTCGAACGGCTGATCAGCTTGCAAAAATTCCGAGGCTCCATGACAACTTTCTGGCATAAGCACAAATTCGATGAGTGTAAAACAACGGTGGCAATATGTATAAGAGGCTGGGAATGAAGAATGAGTACCAAGAGTTGGCTCTCTTCCGAGGCCTTCTTACGATGTCATGGGAAAGCTACTTTTCGATCCACATAGAGCCTCAGCTTGTCCGATATCTTTGAGCTTGGACCGGTCGAGATGTCAAGTCACTTGCTCGTGCAAGCTGGAGAACAGGCTGCTTTTATAGAAGCTAAGTTACTTGAAGATGTCGGACGAGGACCATCCTGGGTCAGAAAAAATCTTCTCGACTGAGCATTGAGCGCGCGCAACAACTCTTCATTGGAATATCTGATTAGAGGTGCACACAAGTCGTCGATTCATGATATGAGATACCAGTACATCTTAGCCCTGCCCTAGGGCTAGATACCCAAACCGCTTAGGAGCTTGTACCTTATACAGAAGTCACGCTAGTGGCTAATATCTACCTTATGAGCTGCATTCAGCCGAACAACGATAACATCGTATCATCCGGCTCTCACCTCAAGACCACCCTTGGAGAGGAGACTTCGATGACAGGAGCAGATCAGGCTTTACCAGGACGGGCGATATATCTCAACCGCCTTTGAACGCTGCGGGCTAAGCGAAAAAGGGCAACAGCGTCTACCTTGAGAGAAAGCACATTCGCATCTATCTAGACCGCCGGAGTTAGATACTACGAGATCACAGCCTTTGTACAACTAAGAGCGCGTACTCAATCACAGCCTTAGCAGGCGTGAGATCAACGACTGACTCTACCAGACGTATGGATCTCCGGCCTACAATAGCATTCGCTATCTCGTAACAGTGGTGATGGGCTCCAAACAAGGCTTCGCAGGTCTTGATTACCCCGTCTTCCTAAAATTGGATTTCTAGCGAGAATCATTGGGTGATTTTCTTCACTTGATGGCGAACGGACCTCGAGAGGAGTTATATCCTTTGCATAACCTTGCACTGAAGGAACTCAACAGGGAACGGATACGTTGACGCGCCTTGAACATGACTATCGCCCCTTTGGGCTTTGTTGGTGAAAGATTTCAGGCTTGCGCTCTTAGGTGATCGCAAACCCCTCTTCAATACAAATGGCCGCAATTCCGGCGAGTGTTGGAGGAGTCGATGTGCTCGGCTTTGTACGTCCTTCTCTCAACGAGTTGAGTATGTCCAACGAGCTCATGGAGGGAGAAAATCCTTCTCGGAATCGGACTAGATAGAAACGTTCCGCCCAGTCACAACTATAAAGGCGATTATGACCACTATAGCCAATATCCTGGCAGCCGAAGATGTCTGGACACGAATAAACTACCTTCGTCGTAACCCGAGACCATTGTTGGGGCATTGGAGAGAATACTCAGCCTACTTCGAGCGATCATTCATCGCTCGCTACACGATGGGCAAGTTGTGATGATGATGGGACCAAAATTACTCTCACTGGATCAAGCATGGGTGGAAATCCTCCTGGATGGCATGCGGACACTAAGCGCCTTGGCCTAATGGGAAGCTCTTATAGAGCGCGGAATCGCAAGGTGGAAAGAGCTAAACGCAACGGTAGGGCCGGAGGGATACGGGGTTTACCTTAACAGACTGTTTATCAAGGCTCAATATTTTACTACATTACTACTTTACGTTGCGATCTGATCTGGTGTAAACGGTCGGGAGAACCCCGGGCCGAGGCTCAACAAGGTTACGAAGCTATCATGTATGTTTCTCTACAATATCTTGCCTCTTGTAGCTTGTAAACGTAGCTCGTCAACCACATAATGCCACCTCCCTCTCGTTCTCCGACCCCTCCATCTACTAAGCGCCTCCTCCAGGAGCTCAAAACCACCTTCTCGGAGCCATCTCTCGTCATACAATCTCTTGGTCCCATCTCGGAAGCGCAGCTGTTACATTGGGAGGCGGTATTGAAAGGCGTTCCAGGTACTGCCTACGAAGGTATTCGCACCACCCATGGCTCTGAGCCCGCCTTTGAAACAGCATCGGCCCATAATCAAATACAGACAGAGAACTGACGAGTATATAGCTGGTCTATGGAAACTCGACATCAAAATCCCTCCATCCTACCCAATACAGCCACCAATAATCAGGTTCCTCACCCCAATATGCCATCCAAACGTCCACTTCCAGGTACATTCTCCACCTTTCGCCCAAATCCCTCATGAGCTCCCTAGCTAACATACCCAATCCCCCCATCCCAGACAGGAGAAATATGCATCGACCTCCTCAGAGAATCCTGGTCACCGACCTACACCCTCACTACCACCCTCGAAGCCATCCATCACCTCCTGTCGTATCCGGAAGTGGACAGTCCGCTGAATGTGGATATAGCGATGTTGTTGAAGGATGGTGATCGTATTGGTGGGGAGAGCTTGGTGAGGTTTTGGTGTGGGGAGAAGAGGTGGGGTGGATGAATATTGGTCACTGGTTCTATTGGTCAGATGGGTGGGCTTGACGATGTTATGAATACTGGTAAGATGTTATGAAGGTGTGTGTGCTGCGTTACGACGTGGTTTTGAAGCGATATAGCAAGGCGTTCAGGAGTCGGACAGGGGTTTTCATCCTGTGAAGATGGCAGAAATACATCCATCCCACTACGACAGGAAAACCCCCAAAAACAGTCCCACGAATCTTGAAAGCCAGACATTCCCCCACTCAAACCAGTTCCTACAGTCCTCTATACAATCCATCAACTCGACGATCCTACCCCTATCCCCTCAACCGCTACAACTTCGCCAAATCCCACTCCTACACCTAATGACCATCCATTCTCCCCTCAGCAATCCCCATCGACTGAAGCATCCCTTTACATAACATCAAAGTACCACATCCCTCGAATATCCGATATCACCCACCCATCGATTACCATGCCATACCATACCATACCCTGCTTCCCCTTATACCTCCCCTCCATTCCACCCATCACCCACCACCCATCACCACCCCCCCCCAAAAACAACCAAACATAAGAACCCAAAACGAAATAGATAGCAAACCACTAGTATACATAAGCCCCTCCGAATATACCATCATAACCTTCTCATTTAGATATTCTATAGGACTTCCACTTCTTCTGGAGACGAAATGCAGAGTTCAGCACTTTTCTTGTTTTGGAGTTTTGGTAATGGAGTTTTGTAATGGAGAGGGTTTGTGGGTTGATTGCTATGGTTGGTTGTATTTGGATTGGGCTGATTTGATTTGATTTGGTTTGATTGGATTGGATTTGGATTTGGATTTGGATTGGGTTGATTTGGGTTGATTCAGTACATCGGAGCTGAGGGCGTTTGGATAGGTCATTTGGATAGGTGGTAGTTGGTATCCCGCTCACTAGTTCAACAGAACGAACATCAGGCTTGACTAGGTCCTCAACGTCGAATGAGTCAACCAGTCACTTCAAGAAGCCTGATACGATCGATCTTGAGGGAGACTGACGGTAATCGAGAACCCTTGAGTCGCATAGGAGCTTGCGACTCAGGGGGCCCGGGTTAGAGAGACGAATGTGTTCATGCGTGAAGAAAATGAGAATATAATTTGGAATTTCTGTAGATGTTGATGTGATATTAGATTATTGAAAGCTAAGAGGAGCGATAGTGGATGTTGTATATATTGCAGATGGTGAGGTGTCAGGCGACTCGGCAAGGCTATTTTATGCACGAGTTTTGACGAATGTTGTAGTGAGATGGTTTGGTGGTGGAGTTGGAGGTCGACAGGTTGTGGGTATGGGGATTGAATTGAGACTTGGGTAGGGGTACAAGGGACGAGATAGAATTCTTTATTCAAAGGAAAGCTGCCAGATCTGAAAACAATGGGACGATCAGCGTTTCCTTCGTTTCAAATCGAGACAGAACAAGAAAGATAGTCTCGAGAGGGGCAGACTGCTGATGTAAACAAGACGCCGGAGGACGCCGTCAACTGCTACAGACGAGACAGCGCAAACCGACGCTGGCAAGATGATAGGTTCAGCTCTTGCCTGAGTATCAAAGATCTGAGATAGAAGTACTTCTTCCATTCTTCGACATCTAGTATATGCATTCCCCTCGCAGATTGCTCAATAAACCAAAGTCTGCCTTTGGCTTTTCCCGACCACCGAACGCCGTAATGCCTTCCCACATAGGATATTGCCGCTATTTGGGAAATCTAGAAATGGAAGGCGTAATATGGTACTCGAATACATGGAACAAATGTTCGCCGCAATGCCAGCTTACTCATTGTAATGGTATACCTATACACACATGTTAGCTGGTGTCATCTTCATTCTGCGCTGGACTGGCAGCACTCACAAAATAATTTGGCAAACCCCAACAGCCCCAGCCTAGTCTTCTTGCCATCTTGGCAAATCCTTCGGTCTCCATCAAATGATAAAAGGCGAAAGGTGGGAACATGGCTCCGTCGCGATGTACTTCCGCTTTCACGAGTAGCGCTGTGCCCCCTACACCATCCAGGGGTATGACTGCTCTTTGGTCTCTGGTCTCGGACTTGTCCGCCGTCATAGCCATGAGTGTTCGATAAGTCGCGATGTCCGCATATCCTTCAAGGATAATGTCGTCTGGCGCCATACCTGCCGCCATGTCTGCAGCAGCCTGGCTGTCCTGCCATGAGTTGTAGTCGTAGGGTCGAGTGTCTGCCCTCCCCTCATCGTTGGTAAAACGCTGAAAGCAATTGGGGATAAGAACTGGTTTATCGTGGGAGGCCAAGTCTTGAATCAGAGTGGGAGGTGTCTCCACGATATCAGCATCCAACCAGAGAACCCAGGATGTAGATGGACCGATAGTCGTGAAGAGAAGCGAATTTCGAGCGCGTGACATTGCAGCTCGACGAGCCTTCTGGTTTTCCTTCTTATGCCGCTCTGCCTCGTCTTGCGATGACAGCGGAGGATCGAAATCTTGTCGCATGATGATTATGCTGGCGAACCTCTTGGCTTCAGGGCCAGTCTGAGTAGACGCTATGGCGACTTGTAAAGCTGCGGTTGCAGCATTGCCTTCCTTGGTCTTTGGTATAATGAATCCGAGAGCGATCAAATGGTGTGGGTAGGATAGGGCGAGAAGATTGTTCCAGTAAGCCTGGTAGAATCGAGCGAGAGGTGTGAGGATGAGAATGGTTTCTGAATTTCCAATTGGGTCGGCTGTTGTTGTTACATTGTTGAGATGATAGTGGACGACGGGTGGAGGTTTCGCTTCGCTAAGTGAAGCATCAGGCTTCACAAATGGTGCTGTCGGAGGGGAAAGTGGATGAGCGGCCGCGTTTTTTCGCTTTGCGGTAGATATTGCTGCTGCGTTCGATGATGGGGAGAGGATGAAGAACAGGAAGCCGATGGAGAGTACTGCGGCCAGTACAAGTGTAATGGGATTAGTCCGCCGTATCGACCTTGCTAAAGCCATGCTGAAGGAGAGTGTGGAGCGCCCACGTAGTCGGAAAGATGGTGGCTTCCCCAATGCCCTTGTGTCGCGGCAGGCGAAGTGATCCCTTTCTTGAAGGATAGCATCCACGTGTTCAGGACATACTGATGCCAGATAGCTTGAATCAGTGGTTGAGCTACAGGCTCAGAAGGTAGGTGCGAGATAATGAGTGTGGTCGCAATCGTGGCTGGATCCAAGACGCAGTATTATTGAGGTCAAGTTCTTTTCGGTCTCCTGGAGTCAGGACTAGAACTATTCCAGTTCTAGTGAGGGCGGCCCGCTCGATAGTTCCAGATATCTAAGACCCAAGCGTGCTAAGGAAGTCAAGGCCACCGAAAAACGCCAGCCCGGATATAGCCACGTAAGCGAAGGAGGACTACAACATATAAGATCACATTTTGAACAAGTTGTGACAGTGGCACCCAGGCGAATCAAGATTTTATATACAAGAGCTATATTCTCAAGGAGATCTCTAGCAACTATTCGGGTGATTGACATTGCGTCACTCTCGCTTTCAGCTTCTACCAACTGATAACTACTCGATTACGGGAATGGGCTCATGGATGAGGTCTGCTGAGGTACCCATGGAGACAGAACAGAATCGCATGCAACCCAAACTCTGAGGGTCGACCTTAAGTGCAGACGTCCCAGATATCATCAGTTCTTGAGAACTGTCACACATCATATTTTCCTAACGGTCGTCCTCATATTCGCCGCGTGGCATCCGGCCTTTACCTGGTCCACCCTGAAGTCATTTTGATATCCGAAAGGTATAACCCCAGATAACCTTGTCGTGATTCGCTCAGATGAAAAAGATTGGGATTGGGTGACACTCCGAAAGCTTACTCTTTCTTGGGTAAATCATGATGCTGACCTGCAGGATCCTGTGGCCAATCACTAAGGAGTCGGTAACATGAAACGTCTTGTACCCAAACTCTCTGTTGCCTGATGGATTCACGATCAACATCGATGAATGGCCCTATTTACATCTGAAAGCTATAACTGGACTGGATGATAGCACCCCCGACAGGATGAATTGGTTCATGGGGCTTTCTTCCAGTCACTGAAATCAAAACCCGATACCTCTAGAACGTAAATACTTGGTTCAGCGCCTTAAAGAGGGCCACCGAAGCGTTGAGCAGAAAGGGGATATTGGAAGAGCTCGTTGCTAATTATATCGCAAGATCTACGGGTCTAGTCCTCACACATAGCAGTACTATCACGGATTTCATACATGGATGGTTATGCCGGAGTGATTTTCACGCAGAGACAGTTGGAAACCTTACAATGCAACCCTTGGAATCATTCGTCTCCATGTAGCGCCGTGCAAGAAACCGCTTAACAAGGCATGCAGAACCTAGTCAAATCACTGTAATACGAGCAACCCGATTTCGTATTTCAATTACGTCCATAGCTAAATCCAGAAAACCAAACCAGACCAAAGGCGTTGCTAACAATTGAATATGAGAGAAGCATGTCTTTTGATGAAGACATATATGCCGTTTGCAGTCTTGAACGTTTTCCGCAACTGAAATTTCCCAACACCCAGCACACAAACTTAAAGCAGCATGGCGCCAACCAAGGAGGACATAGCAACCACGAGACCGCAGACCAAAGGACCGAAAGAGAAGTTCTGCATGCCATTGGTCGCAGAGCTCTTGCTTGAGGATGATCCTGAGGCACCACTTGCGGTCGTGGTAGGCTGACCGCTTCCCGCAGATGCGGTACCACTGCTACCAGCGCCAGAATCTTGAGAACCACTTCCGGCAAGACCAGGGCCTTTGCCAGCCCCGCTCTTGAAGTATTGGCTAGCCTGTGGTGGCATAGCGGGCAAGGAATCGCCACTGACCAACCAGCTGGCCGATTTGCTGGGGCAGGTGCTAGGGGAGCCGTTGGCGTTATAACCTCCGTCACCCGTGGGAAGAGGGGTCGCTTGAAAGGCAGATTGGAGGGAGGCGAAGTCGGTGAGCTCACTGACGCTGTTGCCAGAGACGGAGACCAGGCCATAGAGATCCGCTGGTTCTGTGGTCCCTTCCTTGCTATACTCGTAGACGAGACCACCGGAGTAAACAGCCGTCATTTGGCTGCCGTACAGAGTAGCGACTTCCTGGAATTTACGGGCGGTTTTGACGCAGCCGTACTCCGACAGGAAAATGGGGATGGAGTAGTTGCTGAAGGCCTTGACCTTTTGTTCCCAGGTAGAGGTCTGGTATGTGGAGGGATCGCACCAAGAGTAGTCGTTAAAGGCGAAGAAATCGCTGCGCTCGTCATTGGTACCGCAATTCATGTAGTGTGCGGTTTCAACACGGTTATCATCAATATCGGCAGCGGAGTATCCGACCGGGATCGAGCGGTATTGACGATTGCCAATGTATTGTTTCATATCCCGAGTGACAGCCTTGACGTATGGTGCGGATATGGACGTGGGAACACTGTTGATGACCTCGTTTCCGGAGAAGAACAACAGAGTGTTGCTGTATGAATGGAAGGCATCGATAGTAGCGAAGATGCTCTGAAGATAGTCGGCATTGTAGGATTTTGCGGGAGATTCCTGGTTGATGGAATATTTGGGAGTGTTCACGTCCAACGCAAGGTAGATGCCGGCTGCTGCAAGTGCATTCATACACGTATCATGGTTCAGGCTGTTGTCGATTGTGTAGACCCGGACAGTATTGATCTTTAGTTTTTTAAATCTGTTATCGTCAGGTCAGCTTATTTTACACCCTTGGAATGCATTGGTTGCTCTCACTCCACAATGTCGCGTGTGCAGGTAGCCTGGTCGGCGATCGGATCCACAGCATTGGATGAGCCTCCAGGTTGATAATCAATACCACGGATGTAAAACCGGTCGCTGCCGGCAAAGAAAGCTGGGAAACCGTTGTCAGAATCTCCATTGTCTTACGCATTAGACGTGATCTCACCATTGCCCTTGACTGTGACTTGAGGAAGGGATGTTGCTCTCTTGAAGTATGAGGGGATTAGACTATCAGGAATTGCGGCCGCAGATACGGCGGTTGCACCGAGGGCCACCGCGAGCGGCGCAGCAGCGACAACTCCCTTCATAGTAAGAGGCGATTATGAGTTACTGAGTCTATGAATGTTGTTGATGATTTGTTGAATGGAGCAAAAGACAACAAGGCCCTGGCAAATATGTCAAAGGAGTGACTATGAATTTATTAGTATAATTGATGAAGTAATGACCGCAAGAACGAGTGAACGGTATGAAGAAGGATGAATTAAGTTGTCGGCAAAGACAACGAAGAAAGATGAAGATTCAGGGGGTCTCTGGCAAATTATTGAGTGTCTCAGGAGAGGCGCTAGGAAAATAGTGGGCCAACACAAGAGGGCCGTTTTGGCCGATCTATTTCTGTAAGGTGCCAACTGCCAACCACATCTCGACCTCTAATCACACTACTTAGTGTCGAATGCTAGCGGACTCCGCGGATACGATACCTTGGATACTTCAAGTACTGGAGATTGAGGGCAAAACCTTCAAGGCTTTAATTTATATGAAGCAATAGACGGAGTCTTGTCGACCAGATTCAAGTGGATGAGGCCGTCAGCAAAGGAGTCCGGTTTTGCAATTTGCCAGTGTCATTGCCATTGCACTTGGCATTTCGTCACTTCATCGAAGGCCAAGAGCTGTGTGCGCGGCCTCTGACTGTATCATTTGGGGTAACTGAATTGAGAGCAATAGGTAGGTACTCATTATTGTCCTGCGGAATAGCCTGTCGCTGAACCCTCTGATAGTCGCGTCTGCCAACTATTCTAGGTATTACTAGACAATGAAATTTTTACACACGAAGGGTAGGAGGCTATCGAACCAAATATTTCTGCTGTGACGAACTTCTTCTTGGGGTTGACCTGTCCCCAGAGCTTTTGGTGGCAACGTATCGTACATTTCGTCGTTCAAGTCTGACTGTGAGTGAATCAATGGCAAGTAGTCTGGACAAGGCATTCACGAGAGTGCCTTGTTCCCTGTCGGCGAGCGCCAATCTGTGATCAATGGTAGCGAGAGTCAGTTTGATGTGCATACGGACCGTGTGACATACTGAAGCAGAAGGCATACTTTCCACTTGATACTAGCTATGGGTCCGTCTTCCTTCTCCTCGAGAGGCTGTCTCACAGTCGTGTAATAAAGCATAATTATTGAAATGCTCTTGAATTTGAAAGATGTATGGCTCTATCGTCCTACCTGCTCTTTCTACCCTGCTCTGGACCGAGCACCTGGTGAGCTGAGATCCATCCCAGGCCTTTAATTTGAAGGCTTCAAGCCCATATCATCTACTAGCATAACGCAACAATATCAGACAACGTCAGAACTCTGGAGCTAAAATCCGTCATCTATCCCTGCACTCTTCTCCTCTACGATTCTATCGAGATTCGCCTTGACCCACCACTTATGTGTCTCTTGACTCTCCTCTCCAGGCTTCTCATCCCATGGCTTCGGACTGAGAATGTAATGAATATTCTTGACCTCGTCATCGCGCCAGATAGGTGAATGTATAGTTGGTAATGTTTTCAGTGCGTTGTAGATGTACGGGAGAGCAACCCATCTCCCACTGAATAGATCTCCAAGCAGTGACTGATCTGCAAATTCATAGCTCTCGATAGCTCCTGAACTCATGCGGTCCAGGATCAGATTGTACAGGGCTTTCGACGGGTTCACGACCTGAAGTCCGCCATTCGGCATCCCCAACCCTGCCGATGCTGATGCACCGAGCTTTTGTGCCCCGTCCGGGTCCCCGTGCTGACTAGTGAAAGCGCAATTCTCCGGAATCCTAACATGTGATCAGTCAAATCCTTTATGGATATCACCATGAATACGAAGACTGCAGCTTCGTCAAGGAGCCCATTCACCAGTTCTTGGGATAGTGAGGCTTCTTGAGCGGATTACAAACACATGCATGACTCGCTGCAAACACTCTTTTCCCATCACCATCACTATTCGCTGGATCCAGTTCAACGTCCATGAGCTCATCCATGTTTTTCATCACCAACATATCACTGTCCAGCTGCACGACTCTGTCATACTCGTCCAGTGAAAAGGGGGTCAGTTTGCTCCAGCAGTCGTAAAATCTTGGATCATTGGTAAAGTCTTTGTGCATGGATGGTAGTAGGTATTTGATTTTCTTCTTTGGGATCCTGCGAATATCGAGGGCGCGGTGGCCGTCCTCGGGGAATGTATCGGTATAGAGGGCTACCAGGGGGTATTTGGTACCATGTCTTTTCAGGGAGTAGTCGAGGGTTAAGAGACCGGAGAGATAGGCTGTATTTGTTATGAGGGTCGTCCATACTTTTGGAGGTAAGTAACCGTCAACACAAGTCGTGTCCAGAAATAATCACCTTTCTTTGACTGCACAACCCGAGTAGCATCGGGGTTCATAGAGTCTGCCATCAATGGGTGTAAAGGAGCGAATCCTGCTGATAGCAAAGTTGGTGTTTGGTCAGTTTCAGTCGGACTTAGTTTAATCTAATCTCCAGTCGATTCACGCGGTAGATAATGACCAGTAGATCTATCTAACTCCATCATGATATCCCACGGTTTAAAATGGGTCAACGAGACTCGGAGCTTCACTTTTATGTGGCTTCTATAGGACCTACAGTGCCTATCAGCTCACAATCTCATGTCCAGGGCGGTGCAGGGTGCCCTTGTCAATCCGAACAGCAATGATCAAAAAGCAAGCAATGAGACAGTGAGGCAAGAACAGTCTGCCAGGAGTGCTAAGCACAAGAACTACAAAGGCTTCGTCGCTGGTGTTTTCTCGGGCATCTCTAAGTTGAGCGGTAGGATTTGACCCTTCTCTAAGAAGGCGGAGAGACGAGCTAACTGAGAGGATAGTCGGCCACCCGTTCGATACCATCAAAGTTCGCCTACAGACGAGCGAAAAGACCCAATTCAAGGGACCTCTGGACTGTCTTTTACAGACCGTACGGAATGAAGGTCTACGAGGGCTGTACAAAGGGGCTACTCCTCCTCTTGTAGGATGGATGTTCATGGATTCGATGTTTGCTCCAAGCCGCCTAACAGTTTGCCGGTCTTGACTGACTTGCTATATAGAATGCTTGGCTCTCTTACTTTCTACCGTCGACTTCTTCGTGACAATGTATTCTCAGCTCCATCTATCGTTGCCTTTACCCGGACCTCGAAAATCACATCAAACGCCGTCGAGGAAACCGCAGGGAATAGCCTCCCAACGATTGGTCATGCACTTGCTGGTATAATGGCTGGTGCCACGGTCAGCTTCATTGCGGCACCAGTGGAACACATAAAAGCTCGCCTACAGGTTCAGTACGCCGCCAATAAGAAACACAGGCTATACAGTGGGCCCATTGGTAAGTTATCTGTGGGAATTGTTATTTCTCTGTTTAAGGAATACGATCCGATGTGGGTCAAGCTTTAAAAACGATGACAATCCAGATTTATCATAGTACTCTGCACGCACAAGCAAATTCACTAACTCTGCAATCCGGCAGATTGTTCCAAGAAGATCCTTCGAGCACATGGAGTCTACGGATTGTATCATGGTCTATCAGCCACCCTACTATTCCGATCTTTCTTTTTCTTCTGGTGGGGCTCCTATGACATCTTCACCCGTTACTTCTCAAATCACACAAATCTCTCGACCCCGGCAATCAATTTCTGGGCCGGTGGACTTTCCGCCCAAGTGTTCTGGCTGACATCCTACCCTTCCGATGTCGTCAAACAGCGGATCATGACTGATCCACTGGGTGGTCAGCTGAATGATGGGGAGCGGCGGTTTTCGAGATGGAAGGATGCTGCGAAGGAGATCTGGAGAAGGGATGGTCCAAGGGGCTTTTGGCGAGGTTTCGTACCCTGTTTCCTGAGAGCGTTTCCTGCCAACGCAGTTGCTTTGGTAGCCTTTGAAAGCGTTATGAGGGCTTTGCCGGAGTGAAAGCATAGCTCTATTAATTTATAGCCCAATTTTATCAAGATACAGTATATATATTCCTCTCTATAGACTCTGAATTAATTAGCCTTTAGAAGTATATTGATATCTACTATAAAGGAAAGTATAGAGGCTAGAATAAGATACCTAGTTTAAATTATCTAAGTATAGATCGATGAATCTTATCCACGTCACAACCAGGAACCGTGCAGCGCGATGGCTGGAACTTTGTAACGCTTGCGAGGTGATTTCTGTCAATATGGCTCCTGTATTCCGCACCGGATGCATAGATTTTGGTAGTGTCACAACTCTCTAACGGTTCACTGCAAGTCTTCGGAACCCACTCGTGGGCCTCCTTGATATGTTTGGTCAAGTTTCTTCTTGCCGAGTATTTTTTTAAACACTTGGGACATTTGAATGACTTTTCAGGCTTGAGCGCCGTAGACGACGTGACTCGGCAGGAAATTTCGTGGATCTCCATGTGATACCGCGCGCCGTGCGGTCTTGGTACAACCAAACATGTGATTCTTGCATAATTTCATGTGTGGAGTTGGAGGGTTACGACTGTTTCCGGCCCATGATTGAAGGGTTCCTTGTATCATTGAACCTGTAAGCAGATTTCCTCGTTCGAGGCGGACGACGTTGATGGTTGATAGAAACGCCACGAGTTCTATTGGACTCAGGCCCGATGTGGGATGTTGTGAGTGGCTGTTAGGATCAGTGAGTCGGTCAAAAACAGCCTCTTCCGCAGCATCTGGTAATTCCTCGTCTTCAGCGCCAGCAATGGTACTCGCAAGATTCATACTCTGAGCCAATAGTATCGGATCGATGGGTATCTCCAGATCGGTCTGAACGTGGGTACCATCTATACAAGTGGCATGAGTCAGCCTATCGCCAGGTTGAACTGTGACAACAACGGCTGCCCTACCAGACTCGTCGTCCAACTCGGCATACGAACGTTTCCGGGGGTTCGGAGCGTCAGCAGTCAAAGGTGATGAGGCTTCTCTGAGATTAGCAGCTGAGAAGGGCAGTGAGCCTACGACGAGGGGCGAGAAAGGAATAGTAGAGCTTACCAGACGTGGGTATAGTCTGCTCCATACCCGGACCACTCTCAAGCCATTCGGTAAAGTGTTCCCTAAGGAACACTCTGATCGCCTGACGACGCTCATTTCTATTCGAAGCATCAAGACCTTTCTGGTTGCAGACCTTGGTGATTTGCGTAGCAGTGTATTTCGGTTGCTGATATGGTGCAGTGGCTATCTCAAGTCCAACTTTCGGAGCATCCGGTGGATTCTCTACTCGCTGTGACCAATAATCATGGTCAGACGGACCGATATACTTATCAGTAACGCCTCTGTAAAGAGCTTGTCTTGAATGACCAAGTGAGAGGGCTAGCTCTGTAGTAGCATAGCCTGTAGGTCGGTCTTTCCCATGAGCTACATCGCGTGCGCTCCCACGACGCAGATCGTAGCTAACGAGGTGACCCAGGATTCCCGAGAGTGCACCCGCTTTTGCCAGAATCCTAGTGACTGTATCAACAGGAGCTGGCGTGTTGAAGAGCAAATGAACGCTCTTTCCAGACTGAGCAGGTATGAGTGGCTGGTCTGGCCTCTGCCACAGTATCGATTTATCCCTTCGTCGGTTAGCCTCATTGAGGAGAACTTCAATCGAGGTCCCGTGAACATTTCCGGAACGGAGACCGAGAACAAGGATGAGTTTGATGGGACAGTAGTTATTGTGATTAGGATCCAGCAGGGCCTTGAGAGTTACGACCCTATTGTTCGACGGATCGTCTCTGTAAATGCATCAATACTATATTCCCCCAGATCGGTATGAAGGAGGGTGATAGTGAAAATATCCCCTAGTAGGATAATAGCCTCCACTCGGCCTTACGGCCATGTCCGGTTAAGTATATTATGGTATGGTTTATATATATAGAATAAGACGTCTATAGCGGGCCCAGTATATATATTCCGTATAAAACCCACCGATCCTAGCTAGGATCATCACGTAAGGGGGAGAGAAGTAGTATCCAATAAACTAGACCATCAAGGCCCTATCTAATCCCCCGTAGGACGACGAGTACCCACGGGCCTTCACGCACGTCGATACTAATATAGGTAGCGGGTATTCACGATCTTCTTCTAAATAGCGTAGGTAAGGGGGTTAAGGTACCCGAGTAAATTAAGCTGTTCTTTAACTGATCCACCTCCCGAAAAGAACTCCGCCGGCGGGGACTAGACGCCAGTCGTCGTATCTAGGATGAGTCGGATCGATTCGCGAGGTTTTAGGAGGTAATTAACGGTAGTGGTAATGTGGTTCAAAGCAATAGCATAGTAACAACGCGACGTAACAGCCGTATGATGAGCGCACCTGCTCATCATGGCCACTTTCCAGGCACTCTCAATATTGGGAGAGGCGTCTTCGAATATGTTCTCTTCAATATCTGATCGCTTGTGATCGCTGTCTTCGCCACCAAAATCAATGGAGTACAGGAGTGCCTCCCAAACCAGATGACTGCCATAGTCACCGAGAGCGTATCCATGACACGTATTGCGTACCACTTGATCCTCGTGAAGAATGTAGCTTTGGTAGCCTTTGAAAGCGTTATGAGGGCTTTGCCGGAGTAAAAGCATAGCTCTGTCATATTCATGGCGCTGTTCTCTTGAGATGCAGTATGTATATTTCTCTCTGTGGACTCCAAATTAATTGGCCTTTAGAAGTATGCCAATGTCTGCTACAGAGGAAAGTACAGAGGCCAGAATGGGGCACCCAATTCAAATTGGCCAGGCGTAGATGTGGGCCAAAGCCACGGCCTGCGAGCACGATCATCATTCCAGGATGTAGGGATAATCGTCTGGACATTGATCTCAGTGCCGCATCTCGAGACACCAGGATCCAGTGACATCTTCACCTACCCACTACCATAATTGACGACGAAGCTGATGGTAGAACCAACTTGATAAACGTGCAGACTTACTACTCATTCCGATCAAGGCAGATGTCAGTCTTTACAAGCGGTATCTATCAGACCAAATTACAAAAGTGTGAGTGAACATTAAAACGAGCATCTCGATGAAAACACGCGACCACTGATTTGGCTTAGTGCCCGAACTGTTTACCAGCGCGTCCTCAGTCGCGGCCCCAATCAATCTTCTTTGCAGTTCTCCCCCAATGATTATACTCCGTTCATAGCCCTTCTTTCCAGCATGGCAGACTCACGGTAAGTGTGATCTAGATCATGCGGCTCGTCTTCATGTTATACTGACTGTCTTTTTCTTAGCTCCTTCCACGAAAAAGCTGTCAAAGCGAAACCCAATGAGCCCGCTAAGCCGTCCACCATTTGGATTGGTGTACTTTATATCGACAAATTGCCGACAGGAGAACTCAAAAATGACGACTTCCTGTAAGCAAATTCACCAAAGCTTCACTCCCTTTTGACTCGGTATCGTTATTTTCAAAACGTGTTGTAGACACACTTTTACCCAAAACATTATGTTATAATCTGATTGCTACCCTAAACACTGAGGCTGACTTCCAATTTCCGCAGGTGGTTAAAAGCTCATGGCAGAATTACCGCACAAATTATTCGGGATCAATACGATAAGAAATTCATACCCGGTGAAAGATGGGTTCTGAAACACGAGTCTCACGTGCTGGGGAATCTTCAAGCCACGATGTCGGAACTGGATGTTTATGGTGATAAAGTAATAGCTTTCGAGGCTGTCAAGACCTCAGATTATAGCCGTCTTGTCTCCACTAGACAACCTCTAAAGCCGAAGACCACGCAAACATTCTCTCCTCCGGCCCAGAAGCTAGCCGGCACAACGGACGGTATCCAAGACCTCAGATTTTCTACATCCGAAGCTCCAGTGTCAAATAAGGCTGCCGTTGTACCTCACCTTTCCGCAGACAAGCTATTATCACCGCAAGCTGGACCGAATAGAGCTCGAGCTGTCCCCAGTGCCACACTTATAGGTCAGGTGTCAGGCTTTACTCGGTTCCATGATTCTGTGATCGACACCATGAGGACAACACATGCTGGATACAGCGAGGTCCAAATCCAGGACGCTATTCGCCAACACTGGACGGCGATGGGCCCTACCCATCGAGCACGTACGTACCAAATTCATGTCTCCTTAGTATAAACAATCGATTGAGGTGCACGTTGATAGCGTTGTACATCAGCATTGTGATTGCGCAAGGTTTTTGACATACTATCCTTGAGAATATCATTCCTACGTAGCATTACTGACTTCGATCATTTCACAGAATGGGAACGGCACGCTTCGACAAGTACAACTCCACCTGAAGTAGAGTCTGGACCACGGAGTGGATCCATCATGAATGGCGCGACTGACATGACTGCTTCCAGCATCAAATCGGAGCCCAGGAACGACTTCAAAAGAGACTTGCCGCCCATTTCGTCGGCCGATCTCGAAGAGAATAAGCCGAAAACCTTCCAATTACAGACGCTCTTGAATGATGCTAGTCCGCAGAGGCTCGAAGCTAGTGTTGAGCAAGGTGTGAAGCTCCTAGATCAGTTGAAGGCCCCTCTGCTGGAGAAGGTGGAAAATAATCCTGATGCCGAACAATGGATTGAGCAGATCGAGAACCTTCGGAAGCAGGCTGTCAAAACTAGGACAGTCATAGGTGTAGTCGGCAATACTGGCGCCGGCAAATCATCCGTGATAAACGCAATGCTTGACGAAGAGCGCTTAGTACCTACCAATTGTATGAGGGCCTGTACCGCTGTCGTAACAGAAATATCATATAACTATGGGGAGGAGCCATACCGTGCACAGATCGAATTCATTTCATCTGCTGAGTGGGAAAAGGAACTGAAAACCTTGTTCCAGGATCTTTTAGACGGAAATGGTCAAGTGTCAAGAGACTGTGCAAATGAAGACACGGACGCCGGTATTGCATATGCTAAGATTAAGGCAGTATATCCTCGCAAGACCAAGGAAGATATCGCTAACAGCAACATCGAAACTATGTTACGGGAAGTATCCGGTATTCTCGGAGGTAGTAGAGATGTCAAGGAGACCGATTCTCTTCTCTTTTACAAGAAGTTGCAAAGCTTTGTCGATAGTAAAGAGAAATCTACCGGCAACAAGGATAAGGATAAGAAGAAGGAACGCAAAGAAATGGAGCTTTGGCCATTGATCCGCGTCGTCCGAATCAACGTCAAGAGTCCTGCGCTCGCAACCGGTGCAGTGATCGTTGATCTTCCCGGAGTTCATGATGCTAACGCAGCTCGTGCCATGGTTGCGGAAGGTTACATGAAACAATGCACTGGTCTGTGGATCGTTGCCCCTATCAATCGTGCGGTTGACGACAAAGCCGCGAAATCCCTTCTTGGGCAGTCTTTCAAAAGGCAGTTGAAGATGGATGGTGGATTCAATTCAGTAACCTTCATCTGCAGCAAGACCGATGACATCAGCCTGGAAGAAGCGCAAGATTCTCTGGGCCTGGACGGTGAGATGGGCCCGGAGTGGGCTGAATTGGAGCAGCTAGGCAAAAAGCAAAGGTCCATGAAAAAGCGTCTGGAGGAATTGAAAGACTCGAAAGCGGTCTACGGTGAAGTCATGAATGAGGCCGATGAACAAATCGAGGTCTGGGATTCTCTGAAGGAGAAACTTGAGGAGGGTGACACCGTATTTGCACCTAAGCGAAAGGGTGCTACGAAGCGCAAATCTTCGGGCAGTAAAGGGAGGTCGCTTAAAAAAGTCCGTAGATCAGGCTCCAGCGTCAGTGAAGACATTGATCATAGCGACTTCGAGGACAAAGACACCGACCATGATGAGGGAAATGAAACCTTATCTGAGAACGAGACTGCTAGGCGCGAACCCCTGACTGAAGATGAAATCATGGCAAAACTCCACGATCTCCGGTCTCAGAGGAAGACTGCGAGAAAGGAGAAATTGGGAATTACAGAAGAGATAACTGCGATAAGAAAAGAGATCGACGAGGTGACAAACGCGCAGGAGGCCATCGAAAGTAAAATGTCGGCTCTCTGTATTTCTGGAAGGAACCAGTACTCGAAGGTAAAATTTCCACCCTTTGCCACCCCGTCTTCTACGGGATCAGAGTCGTAAGATCGGTTGCGGGAGCATTCGCATTCAGAGGTTTGCCAAAAGCAGTGTAAATGACTAATGATTTTCCAATAAGAGCAATACTGACTTCATGCCATTGAACAGGGTGCTATTCAACAAGACTTCGCTGCTGGTATCAAGGAACTTGATCAAGAACTGGCGGCGGAAGAAGACGAAGAAAACTTCAATCCTGATAGTGAGGCTCGAGACTACGAAGAGGTGGCGCGAGCACTGCCGGTGTTTTGTGTTTCGTCTCGTGGCTACCAAAAATTGAAAGGCCGTCTTCGGAAAGACCCTGTAAGTCCATACTGGGCGAATGCCCTTCGTGTTGGTACTGGCAGAAGGCAGTTATCTTGACTTCTGTAACGAAGTGGTGCTGACTGCCATCTCCATAGAGTATAGCGGGATTCAAGACGATTGAAGAAACCGAAATTCCACAGCTCCAAGCTCATTATAAAAAGCTTACTAAGATAGGACGGTCAGCAAACTGCAAGACCTTCATCAATAAGCTGAGCCAGTTGCTGAACTCGTTGACCCTTTGGGCATCGAGCGACGGTACTGGCGCGAATCTAACCGCGGAACAGCGAGCGAGGGAGTCAAAATACCTGCAAAAAGGCCTAGAAACGCTTGAGAGTGTAAGTCCTCGGAGCACTGATCCTTTGTATAAGTAGGACATCCTTTACCCCTTTGTTATTTCTGCCCGTTATTACCCTTTTTCAAAGCACGTGACGGTACATCCACATGTATCTGCTGCAAGGGAGGATGACTGTGGACTTAAGCACTTGGCCATGAAGAAAGAATGAGAATGAAGAACACTAATGCTCCGTACATTAGGGCCTCGAGAGCGCCGTCAAAACCTCCTGTACGGAACTTAGGGACGAATTTACAAACATCTTTGACAAATACGGTAGATACCACCGCTCTCAGATTTGAAATCTCCTAACGCTAACGATGCTCAGAAACCGCAGTTTCGAATGCCACCCGGCTTTCTGTCGACACGTCGCTCAAATGGGGGGCGCCTGTCAATCGGGAAGACCGTGCAGCCGGTGGACTCCACTGGGGTAAGCACTACTGAGCCAACCGTAATACAATGATACTAAGCAAATGCAGCGACCTATAAGGCCATTTGTAGACGTAATGGCATCTATTCAAACAGTCAAGGACCACATGAATGTCAGTTCTTCCCATATCTCCTCTATCCTGCCCGATAGCATCTATGGACAGTAGTCCAAGCTCGGAAAGTATCTGCACCTGAGAGTGGTCTCCAAACGTGCAGTCTAGCCTTTCATAATATTCCTTTATAGTGATGCTAATCAACAAATCTCCGTAGGGAATGTTCAACTTGTAGAACCGATGATGAAAATCCTCGCCTCTGGGTGGGAAAAAACTTTTGCACGGCGGTTGCTCATGGTCTTCGCAGGCTTCTTAAGGAACGCGGCCGCGGCTTTGCGGAAATTTCATCGAGATATTGAGGCTCGAGCCCGCAAAATGGGTTCGAGCATTGCAGGCCTCCACATGCTGCATGATCAAGTCACAGCGTATGAAAACATATTGAAAGATCTTGCAACTAGTGTCAGAGAGTACATCAATACTACGCAGAAGGATATAAATCGCGAATTTACTCCTACGATCGAGCGAGCCATGGTACGTCTCTTCGAAATCACGCATATTATCAAAGTCGGGTTACGCGACCTCTTCCGGGAGTCGGGATTCTCTTCATTTGTTTCATCATCCGGAACGATTCTTGGATGACAACGCTGACTCTGATACCACTTGTAGACGGCTGCATACGAGCAATGCGTTGACGAACGAGGTGAGTCTTCAAGCTTGCCAAACAACACGGTCTCCTTCTGACTGCTGTATCTAAATAATTTCAGGCCCAGGGAGTTTTGCTCGTATGAAGGCTGCAATGAACAGCAATGTTGCCCAAGAGCGCCACACAAGTAATAAACCCCGTTTTGCTGGATGTTATGACATAGTTGAGAAGCATTCTCTTCCACTACATTCATATTGCCCCAAGCACTCTCCATGAAGATACCTAATGACCTTTTGAGCATATACTGACTCGCGTATCTGCCAGTGTTCCAAGAAAGCGCCGATAATGTCGAAAAGCGCCTCCGTGAAATGGTACTCAGTGCGGAAGCTCTACTGAGCGACAAGACCGACGAGGTCTTCACTCTGATGAGGCGAGACTATCGTTCCATTGTCGGTGGTGGCGATGTTCCACAACATGGCGAAATGTTACCACGAGATCAGCGACTCGTGCGTCGAGAAGTCATGACGGTCATTAAGGGAGTCGAAAAGGCCTTTATGAAGGTTGCCGGATCCAACGTCAATGACGAAGAAGAAGAAGAAGATGATGAGATCAAGAAGGACGAGCCTGAATCTTCGTCAGGCGTGAAGGAGGAGCAAGATAATGTCAAGAGGGAATCGAGCCCTTCGAACCAACTTGCCATGGATGAGCAGCCACCTCAATCACCCGTCTCTAGCACGAGACGAGCAGCGTTTGCAAATGCAGAAACGGCGGACACTAAGTCTGAGACTGAGTCTGAGACGGAATCACACAGGCTTGAGGATCCAGTGGACACCGAGCACGACTCCGATTCCGATGCTTCAGAAGGTGGATCTGATACCTCGGATTCGGAATAGCTTTTGATTACTAGAGTGAGAGCGGGATTGCTTTCTATTCTTGCATATTGTTCACCCTGCCATGATACCCTAGGCGGCCTTTGCTGGGGAATTTGTATGTTGCTTTATTGGTTCTCTTTAGAGTGTTGTGTATAGTCATTACTAGAATACACTATACAACTGATGGAGTAGATACTAGTGATAGAGCTTTGTTCATCCGTGATGGTGAGCATGCTGAGGATCTTGCAGCGTGTTCACTGAATACATCATTCCTTGTGATCGTGTAGACGTTCCTCGGTGCGAGTTTTCATCTTTTGTGGAGAGATATACAGGACCATGATTGGAAATCACATCACGGTCGACAGTCCATCCATGGAACAAGCGTCTTAGCTGTTAGTATCATGTGTGGTATACCCAAGACGACACTTCCGTGACTTCAAACGGTTCCCATACATACACTACCACCACACTGAACAGCTTGCATCCCGGAGTCTCGGTGCACTGAATTCATTGAATGTGAACACCTTCAGCAGTCTCCTCAGCGACGCACGCAGGATGCTGGCTCTTCGTATAAACATAAATTCCTTGCTCCCAACAATAAAACAAAGCCCCCATGCTAGAAAAACGCCCAGATCATGCCGCTTTCGTCTCGGGAAAACATCAAACCTCCTGGACATAATTCGCCGGAACGCTCTTCGTAACACCCCCCTTTTCCACATCCGCCCACCCATCTCCACCATCGTTACTTACAAGGACAAATCTCTCACCCTCGCTCATATTCCACTCCGCATCACTTCTCGCCTCGTAATCGTACAACGCTTCGACGTACTTCAGCTTTTTGGCACCGCGCTTGGGGGCGACTGCTGGACCTTTTTTTCGGCCGGGGATGCTGCCGGCCAGGGATGTGGAGGAGCTGGAGTAAGATGACACTGGGCGTTCTGATGGTGGTGGGGTGGGAAGGAATTCTAGATAGGACGTTGGGACGAGACCGGAGGTGCGTGCGTTGACTCGCACGGATGTCCATCCACCCTCTATGCTGCTGTCAGTCTCGCATGCTGTGTCACAATATGGTGATACGCCTACCATCTGGTTCGAGGATGACGACCTCGTCACCTTCATCAACAGAAACTTCGCCATCCGCATTCGCTTGGTAGCTGTAATTCATCTTCGCGCGAGGTTCCTGGGGATGCGAGGTTGTCGAGTTACCTCCGCCTCCAGAATTCGTAGGCAGTTCACTGACGTACTGAGTCGGCGGCGGTGCGATGACTCTGTTCTTTCTTGCCACAGGAGGCTTGCTTGCAGCAGGCTGGGGACCAGTCACTTCATGAGTGGTAGCTTCATCACTGGGTAATCTGCCAGAGACCGAGCGATTGGCACTAGCAGCATAGCCAGAGCTGAGAGTATCCATCGTGGTGCTCCTACTTAGAGTTGGAAGCTCGGTGACGCCTTCGGGAGGACCGCCGTTAGTATGAGGAGGACCAGACTTGGAGGCTGCTTGTCTTTCGACCTTGATCTTCTTTCTTTCTTCTTTCGAAAGTTCTCCTGGACAATCCGCAGGCACTTTGAGCTCACATTTGCTATGACAAGTATAGCCACAATCTCGGCAATCGAATCCTTTGGCTGACAGACCCCATATTCTTTCGCCACAAAGGTCGCAATTGGTGGGTACCTTGAATGTCTGAGATTTGAATTGATGGCTCTGGGCGCCGACTGATACGTCGCCAACCGTGGATGTGATCGTGGATGTCTCAACTTCTGCCGTTAAATGCTGTCGTTCCACCAGATGTAACTCTTGTTGCATCGATAATAAGGCCCTCACAAGCTCCACTTCATCTCGCTTATCCGTGCCTTCTCTGATGCTTTGCCGTATACGCTTAACGTTCTCGACTTCTCTCCGTTTCTTCTCAACCTCTTGTTTCAAATCTTTCAATTGGCTCTTGCTTCTACCGAGGACGTTCCTTAGAAATACCTTGGCTGTTTCGTCCGTTGCCATAGAGCTATCGTCAAGCCAGACTGGACTCGGCTCGAACGCCATATCAAGAGGTTCCTGCCATGGCGCTACGTTGTGGCGGACAAACATCATCGAATCTAGTCTTGGGTCGTTACGGGGGATCTCGCTAGAGAGGTGATGTAGATGGTCTCTACTTCTGGAGAGGGCGGAGGTTTCCAATTGGACAGCACGCGACCACAGCGAATTTACCTGCGTAACTCGAATTTCGGAGAGATCTTGTAGACTCTAGAGCAAGGTCAATCTAGATATCGTCTGTGGTACCGAGAGTAGTGAACCTCTTACGTCTAGTAGATTGGGGACGTACTCGTAGTAGTATCTTTCTTTCTGTTTGTTCGTGACGTTTATGCTGATTAGATATGTGTTCTTGACTCGTCAGTTCACTTGCAAAGAGACATTACCGTGTAGACAAGGCTCACCTTGACGTTGTGCATTTCCATGACCTGCTGCTGGTAAGCAGCTTGAGCCTTGCTCTTTCCATGATCGAATGAAGATTCTGTCTTCTTGCGCCTGTTTTCTACTTCTTGGCAAGCCCCATCGTATCGCCCTTTCGTCTTCTTGAGATCGCCATAAGACGAATCGCGTTCCCTTTCTAGCTTCGCTGCGCACTCTGCATGGCTTTTTCGTAGATCTTCATAGCTAACGGCAAGATTCTTGAGAGGATCCGCGATTTGTAGGATGAGCTCTGAGGAATATCGATCATGTTCAGCAGCTCTGGACTCGAGCGTTGTGAGCTGGGTAGTCCAGGTCGTTAAAGAAGCACTAGGTTCAATCAGCACCATGTTGTACAATCGTGAGGGTACACCCATCATACCTTTCTAGAGATCCAGGCGTTAAAGTCGGTGTATCTCCCACGCTCAAGCTACTGGACCTTTTCGCTTTCTTTTCGAAGTTCTTCTTTGCCAAGGTGTATAGCTTCGTACTATACTCCTTCTCGATCGCGGCTCGCTCCCTGTAGAACTGTTGTATATCATCAAGCCAGGTCACACCATTCGAGATCCAGGCGTTCACGGGCCTGAAGCCGTCCTTCAATTCTGCGCCGAACCTCGGCCTTATGTCGACCTCAGCCATGGCCTGGCTATGCCATAAGCCGTAGCAGTCTGGATCATGTAGATGGATTAGCTAGCGTAGCATTCACTTTGAATAGGCTCATTGAAAGAGGTTTTGATTTGATAGTTTTAGAACGCTACTGTTGTACTGCGTGATATTCGCTAGAAAGTCCAGTTCAGCACGAGTGGAGATAGGTAGTGAACGAGATGGAGTTATAATATGTCGACACATACTAACCGCATGTGAAAGGATCATAGCGGGCTTACCCGGCGCTATAAATTACCTGCATAAGACATTGAACATCCTTTGTTCTCAACAACCCAAATCAACGATATACTTTTCATTTCAAAATTTATCCCAGGTGTTGATTGTTTAATCCGCATGATCTTCCAACGTCCGATAGACACTTGTGCAGGTCAGAGACCATCACAACTACCCCTGCTGTTTCCCTTGCTTTCCTATCCTCACGAAAAGCGGCCCTCTTCCTGATTATTGGACACATATAATTTCATCAGCGATTATTCGACGTTTGCATCACGCCATGACCTCTCTTGAGTCTCGCATCTCGAAACCTGAAACTGAAAAGGATGGTGCTCCAGAGTCTTGGGCAGACGCAACCTCAGCGGCGGAGAAATCCCAACCCTCCGTTGTGGACAACAAAGCCGAGGACAAGACCAGCTTATCTAAAGCACAGACCGATGGGGCCACCGAGGCTCTCAATGGCGCTTCCGGGATCTATGAGCCCAATTACGAGGTGGATGTACAACTGAGCGACTTACAAGCCGACCCTAACAATCCCCTAAATTCTATCAAAACATTCGAGGAGCTTGGCTTGTAAGTTTTGGAGCTCGATGCTACGTGTTTTGATTTTAATGCCCTAAACAGAGACGAAAATGTGTTGAAAGGCATCTACCAGATGCGATTTACAAAGCCTTCTAAGATCCAAGAAAAGGCGCTGCCGCTCTTGCTTCGTAACCCGCCAACTAACATGATTGGTCAGTCTCAGTCCGGTACAGGCAAGACTGCGGCCTTTGTTATCAACATGTTCTCGCGGATTCAGACTACCGGCCCCCTGGCTGATAAGCCTCAAGCGATTGTTCTTGCTCCCAGTCGTGAGCTTGCTCGTCAGATCTTAGGAGTCTGTGAAGTCATGGGTCAAGCTATCGAGGGCCTGAAAGTCGATGCCGCCATTCCTGTCGAGAAGGAAGCGCGTGGAAGGCAGCTTACCGCTCAGATCATTGCTGGTACTCCAGGCACAACCATGGATCTACTTCGCCGTCGTCAGATCGACCCTAAGAATATCAAGTGTCTTGTCCTTGACGAGGCAGACAATATGTTGGATCAGCAAGGTCTGGGAGACCAATGCCTCCGCGTCAAACAGTGAGCTCATCGAAAGTCTTCGATTGGAGTATTTTGACTTACTTTGAGAAACCCAGGCTGCTTTCAAAGGACATCCAAATCGTCTTGTTCTCGGCTACCTTCGCAAATTCCGTCGTCGATTACGCATCTAAATTCGCACCGAACGCCAACCTGATCACGTTGAAGCACGAAGAGCTCACCGTAGAAGGCATCAAGCAGCTGTACATTGACTGTCGCACTGAGGTATGTTTTCTTCATAGTCGAGAATAAAACTTGATTCGTTCTCTGGACGCATCTAAACAATTCATATAGACTGACAAGTTTGACGCCTTACTACGTCTCTATGGCCTTATGACCGTTGGATCGTCCATCATTTTTGTCAGGGTAAGTGAGTCTGTTTGTTGACTGTCGTGTTGTTAACGGCTCTGCAGACTCGTGCCACCGCAGTGGAGATTGAAAGACGCATGAACGCAGAGGGTCATACGGTAGCATGCCTCACTGGCGAGTTTCAAGGTGCCAAACGTGACGAACTCATCGACGCTTTCAGGACCGGGCAGTCGAAAGTGCTCATCACCACCAATGTGCTGTCGCGTGGTATTGATGTCCAGACGGTCTCCCTCGTGGTCAATTATGTAAGTTTACCGTGGCTTTCCCCCCTAAAATGACGCCCTTGTCTGGCTCGTATCCGATTGTTACCCTAAGAACGGATTGCGCATGCATACTAATTATAGCCACCGTGGAATTCGAAGCCTACAATTGTCATCATGCTGACTATCAAGTAGGACCTCCCAGATAATAACCGCGGAGGTGCTGATCCTGAGGTCTATCTACACCGTATCGGTCGTACCGGACGTTTTGGGCGCGTGGGAGTCTCTATCAGCTTGATCAGCGGCCCACGCAGCTTCCAGATGATACGTGAAATCGAAGAATACTTTGAAGTGAAAATGACATCACTTCCTTCTGATGACTGGGACAAAGTGGAGGATGTCATCAAGAAAGTGATCAAGAGTTCGCGCGCGGGAAAAGACTTCAGACCTGAGGCCATTGACCGGGTCGACGCCAATACGTGAGCAAGTATGGTGGGATGTGACCATTTTAGAATCACAATCAAGTACAGTCGATTGATTACAAGGGACTAGAGGGGACGAGGGGCGTTCTTAGGCTGGACCACCGGGTTAGGATGCTGACCAGATCTTGGGCTTGCAGGTTTGACTAGCATTGGACGAATTGACATTACGAGCTGAAGCTGGTTATGGTTGGAGCGTTTCATGGGAATGATGGCATATTGCGGGCGCTGGATAAAACATCGGCGATTCAGCGATGATATCACGATGATAGTGGCACAAGTCTGTGCTACTCCATGATAGTATAGATAGAACAACATTACGAAACGGTTTCAAAACCTAAGAGAAGTTCGGATCAGCTGGATATTGACGGACATACAGAAACTCGAGCATGATATCAATCGGTGGTGTGAGGCTACACTACTGACTAGTATGGAATGGTAGACAGTCTTCGACAGTTGTCAATTGGATGTAGGTAATTTTTGTTTCCCCCGTTTCTCATCCGCCTGCTCGGATCTTTCAACAGTATGTCCATGCTCTGCCCCTCCTACGACGTTCTCCTCATACTTTCCTCCCGCAAGCCCCTCTTTCCCCCTCAGAGACGACCTGAAATTATCAACCTCATCGTCTAGTAGGCAGAAGTTGGGTGCGCTGGTGAGAAGTTCAAAGAAGCTAGTGCACTTTGGTGAAGACGCAATGAATGGACTTTCCGATAGTTGCATGCACAAGCTAGAATAGCAAAGACGAATTTGGTTCTTCCTCTGGGGGACGCTCGCATTAGTGTGGAGAGGTGCAGGACGCCAGAAAGGCAGAGATTGCGGAGAGTGTGGGGAGTGTGCGTCGTGGCGCGAAAATGGATCCTAGAACACACGGGAGGGTCTCTGGTAGATAGACGTCCTTCGGACTATGATCTGGAGTCTGCTCAGCCGAGCTACCAACCTTTCCACTTTCTGGTATAGTTCTGCCTGTTGAAATGTCATGCAATATAAAATCGATAGAAATGCCTCACACCATGATACGTATTGTTTGCAAGGCCGGGATCATTGGTCGCCGGGTCTTCGGCACCGCAGCGACTGAGGAGTGGACAGTGTGGGTGAAAGATGTGGGGTAGTTTGCAGGATGCATGGTGTGCGAAGGTGGGTCTAGTGGTGACTTCGGTGTCCTGTTTGGATACCTATGGGATGTGAAGATTGGTTGGAGATGTCATGGCCGCATGACAGGTTTGGGAACTTTAGGTAATGGGCATGACGGACACTGACTGCGCTATTGTGAGAGGTTTGCCGATGAAGAGAGTCTAGGGTTGGCAGATAATTGTATAGCTGGAGCGGTGATTGGACCGTTGGACAAAGGCAGAGAGCCAAGATCCTAGCTGCGACAACGAGGGTCAAGACCTGAGACGTTTGAGATTGACGGACAATGTCGTGCTCCTATCAGGTGTGGCTAAAGTGAGGCCAAACTTGGAATGTACCTACCTTATTCTACGGAGTATACATTGTGAATAGACTAGACTGTGACCACATCATGTTGTGCAATTGTGCAATGAAAAGTGGGGTTATATTCAATTCATCATCACCCGGACTTCTCTCCGTTTTGACGACTTCAATCATCCACCAATTCTGAACTCACTTCCTTCATCCTTCACACAGCCACCAAGGAAACAAACGACTACCTACCTACACAGCCCAGGTTGTCCAATTAATTCATACCTTAAGCTCGCAACTCTCTTCCAAGTGCCCCGCTTCCCAAGCTTTTCACTCTACCGCTCTAGCCTTTAGCCTGACCATTCCCGTCCATTTCCCGCCAACGGCACCAACCCTGAAGCGACGCAAGCTCAACCACTTCAAGCTGCTCACGAGTGTCGATCCCCTGAGTTGTGGCAAGTGCGTGTGGCTTGCTTGTGTCATCATCGCCCCTACCTTACTTTTCTGTTGAGTCCCCTACGCTAGCCAAAGATGTCTTTTTCCCCTCCAATTTCATATGATTTCGAAGACGAGGAGCTCTCACCACCAACTTCACGACCGAAACCACATACCGCCGCTACAGTCATACCCACCATTCACCCATCTTCAGGCAGCAGCAAAAGCCAGAGGAATCGTGCTCGGACAATTGCTCCCCCTCCATCAGCCAGCCCTGACATCCGACCACGTTCGGGAACGACTGGACAGCCTCGACCACCACCACTTGATCTTCATTCAACATCATTCTCACTCAGTTCAAGAAATCCTCAACGACTGGCGAGCCTTCCCGAGATACCCCAGGATAGACCCTCTGCTCCCATCCCGATTCCTCCTAGGCCCAAAGTGAGGTCCCGGCCTACGACGCCTTTGACAGCAAGAGCACGTTCACCGGTCAACTTCTTCGGTTTCCAGCATTCCGAAAACTCTAGGCCACATATCAGCGCATCGTTGACCCCATACTACACCACCGGCACCAGGAGGTTCTCGAGCGGCCAGCCTGACTGGGCTGTTCAACGAGGGTTTCCAGCCATGGGTCCAAGACCCCAATCACCGCTCCAAGAATACACACCTACATCTCCTCTCTCCCCCAAAATGACTGCCAAGCCATATACGAACACTGATCGTCAAAGAGATCCGCGGCCAGCTAAGAGTCTGAGAATAGCCAGCCTTCCGAAGTTCCACCCGGCAAACTTCCCGTCCAAGGAATACGGTCCAGTGGGATCTTCCCCTCGAACTCAACGCTCTCTCACCTCGCAGCCGCGCACTGCCCGACAGTCAGATGCTCAGCAGAAGTTGCACCAGTATCAACGCGATGTCATCGCCAGCGCCACCCAATCCTCTCGCTCCATACTTTCAGACAGTCTCGGGTCCAAGCCGACTCCACCACGGCTCACCCCTTTGAGAAGTCCTATCGATCCGATGACTCCGTTCGCACTCGCTGATGGGGATGATTACTTGCAAGCTAGGTCTAGCTCGTTGGGACCAGGGGTCATTAAGGGCGATGGCAGAGACATGGTTGAACGGCTGGTTCGTCGCGAGAATGAGAGGAGGAATCATCCTGAGGCAAGGTCGAGAAGCGTCAGTCCAGCCTTGAGTCCTGCTCTGAGCCCGGCTTTGAGCCCGCGTTGAGCTTCGAATGAGGTAGCTGGCGGTCATGAACGAATTTCACAGACCACTGGGCGTCTATGTTGGCGTTATACACTACATTCGTTATGGACTATGTTCGACATCCTTTCATATTCATGCTTGCTGCCAAGCAACACAGCAAGCAGTCATCGGGCTACAGACGCTGGTAGACTTCCATTTTCTGCAGGCTGGCCAGCAAAAACAACATTGCCTTGTCTACCTAGGTTTTTCCTTTGCATCATCACAGGCGTCACATCCCCAATAGACTACAAGATACCACCTTGTCCGCCATGAAAAGGCGTTGACATTGTTCTGCCTTTCATTATTCAATCCAGATAGTTTTATGAAATACGAACATTACGAATGAACAAATGAATGAATGAATGCGTTTACGATAGCCTACATGCATTGTGATCTCTCGTTCTCAAATCGTCTAAGATAGTGTTACTAAGATAGTGTTACCAGATAATTATTGATGAGGATCCAATTACTTCATCGCTAACCATGCACTTGTCACAACTCGACTCGACTCGACTCGAAATGTCATGAAATATAGCCAGTATGCATGCCACTGCCTGTTAATGGACTTGTTCTACTCCAGACCCATCCCAAATCAACCATATGCGAGAGATTTTCATATTCCTCAAAACCAGAAGAAGAAGAAGAAGCTTATTCTACAGATGTAGTCGTCGTATCATGAACGAATCCCACCCTCTTCTCCACGATACAAGTCGCACGCGGCATGATCCCTTTGATAACGGCGCCCTTCTTGCCGTGCAGATCCGTTCTATTCGATCTGAGGATGACGGCTTCATTGGTTTTTCAAGTAATGGAGAAGTGTATTATTTCGCTTCGGTCCGTTCGTGAGGTAGGTGGTGCGATGGCCTTGGCGGACTTGAATGGGAAGGAAAGAGAGAGAGAGAGAAAGAAAGAAAGAAAGAGAGAAAGACCTCGTCTACCCTACCTTACCCTATCCCCTCCTATAGTTTTGAAGTGTAGCAGATACTGGACTGGGCGTAGATAGCATAGGATAGGATAGGATAGGATCGTGGCCGATCGTTGGACGCGTTTCTGTAAGTTTTTTTTGAGATTTTGTGCTTTGATGGCGATTTTTGGGATAAGGGTCTTCGTTCGTTCTTTCGTGTCTTGATATGTGGGTGGGAGAGAGAGAGAGGTGACGCTGGGGCATATAAATATTGTAGGTATAGCGGCGAAGGATATTTTAGAGTATGATGGGTATCTGTATCGAATCCACTCACTCACTTCAATCAATCATGATCCCCCTCCCCCACCCCGGGACAGCCTTCCATGCCCCCATCTTCGTATGCGGATTTACACCAGAAACAGTAGTAGTGCTTGAGACGTAGGTGCTCGACTAGCATCCTCAATCTCTCTTTCCCCTCTAGTGCCAGGAATCGATCCAATTCTTCATCCTCATCCTCTTCTAAATCCTCTTCTTCTTCTTTTCCAAACGCCAGCCTATCATGCGTATCTTCGTCTTCATCTCTATCTCGCGTCAACGACTGATGGAGAAGATATCGCATCCGCCCCTCTCGCTCTTTCTCCGCCCGCTCGCGTAAAAGACCTCTCCAGAGCACATTGACCTTCTTCAGCGACGGCGGCGGCATCTTGACCCCAGTATCCTCCGGCATCTCCAATCCCTCCAAAACCCTCATAGCGCCCCAACACAGCCCCTCCACCCTCTTCTCCTCCCTCTCCCGTCCAACCCTCTCTCTATAATCCCCCTCCTCAACACAAATCTTCTTCCCCACCCCCTCCACAGCCACAGCATCTTCCCTAAATTTCCTCTTCCGCTCCCCCTCCATCCCCACCCCCCCTTTCCCCTCCTTAACCACAACCCCCAACGGCTCCGTCCTCGCCCCCTCATTCCCCGCAGCACCAAGCGCAGAGCCAGGTTTGAAGCCCAATTTCGCCATCATCTGGTAGCCTTTAGACGTAGTAGGGAGAGCGGTCTGGAGGGCGGTTTCGCGGGCGGCGGAGGCGGCGGCGGCGAGGTCGGCTTTTGAGGGGGGGTGGGCGCGGGCTTCGGCGGAGCGTTGAAGGCGGAGGCGGCGCTGGGTGGGGGTTTCGGGGTGGTGGGAGTGGGGGGGCTCGGGGATGGTCATGGACATGTAGTCGTCTGGTTCTTCGGGGAGAGGGGATGCTGTGGGTGGTGGGGGGACTGTTTTCGGCATGCTTTGTGGTTGTTCGGATGTTCTAAATGTGGAGGGGGAATTGATATCGCTTCCTCGGTTTGGTTGAGGAGTTTGTTGAGGGCATGTGGGCTTGTTGCGAACGGCAGAGCGTAATTGCATAAGTTTTACATTTTCTATGAATCTCATGCGTAGCATATGATAGAAGATGGTATTATAAATCGATCGGGAGCATGGACGTCATACGAGTGAGCTTAAGATGAGTGGAAATATAAAGGTATTCCATCAGTAGTGACACTAAATACATGCTGCCTGGTATCCCTTTTCCGTTGAGGCGCCTGCAATGCATCGCTAAATCCACATCTCATCTAATGCTAAAAGCTATGCTACCTGGTCCTTTGCACAAGATCCTGATGCCAAATCAGTACGTTTGTACGGGGAAGTTGGCGAAACAGAATTACCTTGAAAAATTGCTGAAAGGCTTTGGTATCGGACTGAGACAGTGCACTCAGATATTCATTGATAGTTGCACTATTCATTCCCATCCCGCTCAGTTCAACGTCTTTGAGGTACGTCAGGTATTCCTGTCCCATCTTGGTGTAAATGGCCTTCTGTAGCGCTGCAGCCTCACCAAGCACCTGCTTGCCCTGTGCGTCCTTTGGGTCGAAGTTGGGATTACTCGGGACCGCCCAGCACAACGGAGAAAATGTGGTCATCATGAATTGGTTGAAGCCAGGAAGCTTTGGCTGCAAGCTTTGACCCGAAATGTCTCCGTTTGTTGCTTGAGTGCCCGAGCCACCCCACGTCAAGACCATACGAGCAAGAACGGAAAATGCCAACTTCGCCGTCTGAAAGTCTGTGATATCCTTGGCAAAATGCTCGATGGTGGAAATGACGGTGGTGTATATGGGTTGATTGGCTACTAGGGTTAGCGTTCTTGCATTTGCCAGGTGTGTCTACTTACTTTCACTGACAAGGACAGACTCAAGTCCATTGTTCAAGACAACCAGCAGGAATCCAAGATACTCCCGTTTCAACTCCGTTAGCTGTATCTCATCATCGGTACCAACGACTGGCTCTGCTATACCGGCAAACACTCGCTGGAGGAAAGGGGTGAGCAGAGTGTTTAGGATGTTGTATATTTCGGATTTGAAGCCAAACACTACTTGATCCAGGAGCTTCATAAACATGGCCATCTCATCTTTCGCTGAACTTTCAGACAGCAGTCCATCAATCCATTGGGGAAGTTGAGGCAGCATTCGATTGCCAACGACAGTAATCAATCGATTGAACGCGAATCTCGCTGCCTCTCTGACCTCGAACAGAACTTTCAGTCCTTCTAAAGCAGTAAGTACAGCTTCTGCCGCGCGTGCGAATTCATTTGATATGACTGCTGGCGGTGGTGAGGCGATGGCTAGATTGTGGGCAGGCGACCCATCCGCGTATCCCCGAGCAAGAGTGCCCAAGGCCATGATCAGATGGTGAACTTGCATAACAGCTTGTTTGTCACCAGATTTGGCTCGCCCAAGGTGGGCTTCCAAATCCGTGAACAGTGGATTCATGACCGAGCTGATAAGCAGGACCTGATTCTCGGAAGCAATGGAGCGCGCCGAGCAGATGCAGCCAACAGTCTCGTACAGGTACAGTTGGCTGTTGAATCGCGCGTTGGCGGTTTGGTCGTTTTCACTTGACGAGATGTCTTCATTGTCATTTTCTGAGGATTCTTCACTCAACTCGGCATTGATCGGAAGCAGGTCGCTCAAGGATTGGATCATAGTCTGCGCAATATCTCCAACATGTTGACGTACATGCTTTACGAACCTGTGAAAAAGGTACCAGGACCGCATCCTAACCTTGAGATGATCGTGGTGCACGAAGCGTATGAAGTTCTCAAGTACTGGAACGATGTACTGGGTGTTCGACTCAAAAAACGAATAATATCGTTCACAGATCACCATGTATTGCAGCTGGACGGCAGGATGTGAGAAGGAAGCAATATCTGATTCCAATTAGTTGGCAGTCATACATCGTATATTGGTGTATAGTACCAGTCTGAACAAGCTTGACCATCATCCCAATTAGTTGCTCTGCGGCCGGCGTCACTGGCTTCGTTTTGCTATATAATCCACCATGCTTGAAAGCTGATTCTCCGAACAACTCCATCTCATGCAATGCCAATTCAAGCTCCCTCCAATCAAGTTGACCATTTTGGGCCTGGAATTTGTCGAAGGTCGACACCACAAGGCTTTTGATCTTTTCTACGTACATTGCTTCGTCCACAGCAGCTACTGCTTTCTGTAGATTGTGCAGCCGTTTGCGAAGCTCTTGGAACTCGGCCTCGTCGGTTTGAGTATCTTCATGACCCCAGAACGATGTCTCGTCATATTTCAGTTTCGCAATGATAACATCGAGGATGAACGGTAGTGTAGGCAATATCTCCACACCCAACGTGCTACTGAATGTGGCTTTTTTACGCAACAGCGTAAGGAGGTCCGTTAGGCACGGGATAACAGTGGAACAAATTTCATCATATTCGTCAGAAAGAAAGCGTAAAATATGCTGCATGAAGCTCTTAAGCAGAGGTATTCCGCGCTGCGAGACCAGATCCTTTTCGAGTGCGCCATCTAAGGCTCTGACGATGTCCGTCACAGTATTGTTGACTAATTTAGCAACAGATTCGGCCAAATCTGTGTCATAGTTCGCGGTGACACGCATCTCGGACAATTCTGGGCTTGCGGTAAGCTGCGAGATGGCCTCATGGATCTTGAGAACCTCGATCAGCTCGAGTTTGTCAACAGCGGTCATTTTCTTGGCCAGAATGTCGATGAAGGTCTCAATTGCAGCGTTCTTTCTCTCGTCAACTTCGCCGTTGGCCCCGGATGTTTGCTGAGGATTAAGGTAATCGAAGAGCAGATGCAGCAAGGGATCATTGACAGCTAAAGCGATATCCGTCCAAGAAACCCATTTTCCGATGGTTGTAAGACATAATCTGACAATAGTATCATCTTTCGTTTTCCAGAGTCCAAGAATCTCGTGCCATGAGGACGCTATTAGCATAGTATCTCGCTGCCTGACCAGATCCTTCAACTTGTTGTCCCTCCTCTGCTCCTCAGGCGACCTAGGCATGAGAATGTCTGCAATCTCGTCGTGCACAGATATAAGGATACGAAGATATATTAGGACACCTGGGCCATGATCTTTTGCGGTATTACCGGTAGTCGTCGTCAAAGCCAATATGTCATGGAAAAAAGAGGTCCATTGCGTCTCGTATAAGACTGTGAAAAGGTTCGTGACTGTCTGGGTGATCTTATTCTGTATAGATAGGGGATCAGGCTGGACAAGCCGATTCCCAGCGGTACTGTACACATTCCGTATGTATGTAAGTAGATTGTCCTTTATAAAGGCCAGATCTTGGCCACCAAGCTGTCCGGTCTTGATCGAGTTGTTGACAATATCCAAAGAGACATGGCGTACTACCTCTGGAGCGTTGGGCTCTCGCACAGCCAGAGAGAAACAAATTTGCCAGCCCTGCGGGTCAGAGCGCAGCTGGCCAAGGAAGTCGAACGCTTGGTGTTTGAGACTCTGGTCCGCACGGGGATCGAAGGCACACTCGATGGCATTCTGTACCTATATAGCACATGGAGGAAGTCAGCACGTAATTCGTGAACAATAACGTTTGTAGAGACTTCGACTTGTACCTGTACTTCCATCGTCCAGCACGGCGTCTCAAGAACCCCGGGCTGAAGCCCCCAGCAGTGCTCCCACCAAAGAGGCTGTGGTCTTTAGGAGATATATTTGTCTCATTTGTAGATTGATGAGCGGCCTTTGGCAATGTGCTATCGAGTCATACTGTTGTAGGTGGGTGGTATTGTCTGCTTTGAGAGCAGGTCATATCGATAATCAGCTGGGTTGTCATTGGATGGGCGAGAAAAGCTTGATAGACATAGGTGCGAGCCCGAAAGTGTGTTGTTGTGCTTCAAGCGTGCTGTCACGCGAGGTCAAGGATATATCTGGAATGGACAGTGAAATCTCTGATATATTATTCACGAATTGTTAATTTCACAGTTTCAGCATGAGCAAGATGATAGGCTGCAATGCAATTCAATTCAATGAAGCTTCGGAGCTGTTTTTGACGTTGTTCAACACTCTAGCTAATAGTCACAGGGAGTGTCGCCTGTACACCTATCTAAGGCTAGGATCGACCATTTCCACATCGATTCGGCTTCCCACTACCGGACACTGCATTTCCTCCACATCATGCAGCCATTCGTAATCACGATACTCTGCATCCGATCCTCCACCAGGCCAGGAGTCCCCACCACTATGAGTCACGGCCTCACCCAAGTTGTCATAAATTTCCATCTCAATATCATTAGGTAGTCTCTCCAGCATTGGCTGGCTATGGGAGTGCCTCATTGCTGAAATCTCGTGCATCTCAATATCAGTCAAGCCATGCCGGGACCGTAGATGGATTTCCAGATCGTAGTCTCTCATGAAGCGGTGATCACATCCCTGAATCAGGCAGGGAATATACCTGCCGCTTTCTGTACCGTAGCCAGAGCCAGTGAGCCGTGTAAGAACAGACACCTCATTCCTTCGTGGTAGTTCTTCGAGTCCTTCGGCCGCACCACGCTTCTTCTTTCTCTTACTTTTTTCCGAGGACTCGATGCCCAGATGGACGTGGCGAATGTGTCTTTCCAGGTTCCTCTTCGATGTCGATGGTTCTCCGCAAGCATTAGATCCATCCCAATCCCCTACAGTATTCATAGTCTTCGGATCAACAACGCCGCAGATGTAGCGCTTTCCAACGTGGCATATCTGAATATGGGCATTAAGGTTTCCCATCTTAGTGAATCCTTGTCCACAGTCTGGCTCCGGGCAAAAGTGAGATCTCCGCTCATCAATGCTGAGATTTCCATGAATGACTTCTGTGTGGCTTTTCAATGCGCTTTGAGAAGTGCATTTTAGTCCACATTCCGTGCATGTGGGAGGATGCTCGCTGTTCATGTGCGCTTGTAGTGCTGCATGGCTTGGGAATATCAGCTCTGATCCGTCTTCAACTTTACTCGCGTTGGTGCCGTCATTCTCGAGGGAGCATATCGTACAGACAAACGTCCTTGTTTTGTGGACCCTGCCAACATGAGACTTCAGTTTTCTTTGGGTGTTGAACCCTGCATCACACGCCTGACCATCATCATTTAATTCTGCGCATATGAATGGATCTCTCCCTTCGTGAAGGGTGATAATATGCCTCTGCAATGTTCCGTGCTTTCGAAACGTCTGTCCGCAGCCCACGATCGGGCACCTGAACTTCTCCCTGCCTTCGTGCGCAGCATGATGTCTCCTTAGCCGCGTGGCTGTAATGAATGTTTTACCACAACCTTCCCATTCGCAGATGAAGTCACGTATCCCAGAGTGCGCCGATTTGACATGATGCTTTAGGTGTGATTCGCGAAGGAAATTTTTGGTGCAAGGTATGTGCGGACAAACGAATGGCCGAGTGTTTGTATGCGAGCGAATATGCTGAGCTAGTTTGGCTGGGCGATTGAAAGACTTCTTGCAACCATCAAATGAACACTGGTGGTTCTTGTTGAGATCTGAGGGATGCCGATTTAAGGGTTTGGGAGAGATTGGTGTCAAAGGCGTAGCGGTACTGCTCTTGGCTTCAATTTCTCGTCTCACATAATTCGAATCGTCTGATTGATCTAAGTCAGAAGTATCGGAATCTGGACAGTCTGTTAGTCTAGTATTAGAAGAGGATTCTCAAACATACCACTATCACTTTCATTATCGTAGCACCGGGCTCTCTTTGCATCGGGAGGCTCCAGGCTTGAAGCACCCCTCTTAATACCATGACTCCACAGCATTGATGTGCATGAGTCGTGAGCTGGTAACGCTTCCATGATCAAAAGGGTTGAAATTAATCTGGCATTGGCCTTTGGGTTCAGGTACTTTACCACTTTACTTAGTTTGTGGGTCAAGAATCTTGGCGCCGGCGAACGGGCTGGTGAGATATCTTAAGGTAGATAAGATAAGAATATGTAGCACAAGTCTATCTCTTCCGTAAGTGATCGATGGACCAATCACCTCGGGATCCAACTCGAGTCCAACATGTTTAACTCGATTTCTAAGTGTTCTAGTGCAGGCATTACAAGGGGGCTGAGCCACAATCTACTTACCAATTTGCAATCTCCTAGATTATAAACCAGCAGTGCCGTACTCATGGACCTGGTGTCCGACAGCCACTTCCTCCTTCCATCGTGAAGGCATCTGCTTCTCACCTCTAAGAGTTGGATTTGTTTGACATCGACCGAGTAGCCGCGCAGCCACTCCAATATCTGCAGGTGAAGCTTACGCTGTTGCCAAATTCGCTCATAAAATTTTGCGATGATGCCAGAACGCCGGAGGTGAATTTGACCAGATAGCGAACTGAGTGTCAAAATGCGGGCAGTGATTCAGTGGGGTCATCTTGAGTGCAGGATTCCTATCAATTCTCAATGTAACGGCCACGAAAGACAAACGCAAGTTAATAAGGTAGCTTTGGCTATTCCACCTCTGAAGATGTAATCAAGCATTGGAGGATGCAGAGGCTTCTTGAAAGCACAATAATAAAATGAGCGCCATTGCCAAATTCGCGTGGAGCTTTCGTGGTCGCGATGAGGTCAAAAGCTTGGTGTCCAATCGTTCATCGTTCGCGACGCAGCTGGATTTTTTTTTGGCCAATCAGCTGGGAGGGTGTTGGAGCTATGTAGGAGGGCATTGGCAGGATTGAAGAAGCTCTTGAGCTCCTTGACGGGAATGACGGAGCTGCGGTTGGAGAAAGCATGGAGAAAATTCATTAGTCGACCATGACGCCTCAATGCACCCAACAGTACTCCGTACAATTTGTTCATCTCGGACTACGCAAAAAGAGGTTCACAATCCACAAGCCTTACGTCCACGACTCGAACAGCGCAAACCTCAGATTCCTGAAGCCGTGAAAATGTTAATTTCGGCGTGCTCACCCTCCACGATCTGAATCGGTCAAAAGCGGCTGACCATTCGAGGAGCGCCAAACGTATAGACGTCAAGAAACACTGTACCGAGCACTAACCAAAAGTGAAACTAAATATATGCTGGAATGCTGATTGATTCAGATAAAGTTCGGCGATCCAAAGCCCGTTGGGAATTCTGTGAGAAAATTCTTCATTCTAGGAGAGAGCAATGGAAATTGGGGGCGATGGCACGAGAGTTCCACTGTAAGGCACATTCCATAGTGATTTCCCTAAGGATTGCAAAACTATCTTTGAGGATATGCCCTCGTCAGCCTTGCTAACCACTGTACGGCCAATACATTCTTGATGTGGTTTCTGTCTTGAGGAGCAGTCCCTTGTATTGAGTCATGGTTTGCTTACACGTTTGTCATTGTTAATTTGTGCCGAGGGAGCAGCCACTTCTAACGGGCCGTTTTCTGCTCCAAGGGAATCGTCCATGACTCCAGTCAGTAGCTCAATGCTGACTCAAGGGGTGCGCAGCGTACTTCTATGCGGCAAAGAAAGAGGAGGGGGGTTCTCTAACGATCAATCTAGGCATTGAAGAGCAGGCATTGGTTATCATACGGCGTGGATCAATGGCCGAGGCACAGCAAAGGGAGGACGAGAGACGGAAAGTTGTCCGAGGCAAGAAAGAGCTTGAGCGAGACAAAGCCCAAAAGGAGGCAATGGATCAAATCACTCGAGAAATCGCGGCAGAGAAGGCTACGAGGGAGAAATCGAAGGGAACGAAAGGGTCCGCGGAAATGGCTATGAAAGGGAGCAAATTAGAGAGTTGAGGAAAGGAAATGCAATGTTAAAGACAGGGAGAGAGAAAGAAGAGCAACAGCTAAAGCCGAAAGAGCAAGATATGATGACATGGGTAGGAAGCTAAGGCAAGGCTAAAGATAGGAAGGAAGGAAGCAGAGAACGAGCTGCATGGCAAAAGAGGGCAAGTGACGGAAGCCATGACTGACGTCGTTACGGATGCGAAAGACGACAGTACGAAGAAGGACAAAGATTATGCTGTACGGAGTAAAGGGAGAGTCTTGGGACACTGGATTCGGCCAACCTAGCAGTCACCGTCGCGCCAAGCAAACACTCGGACCTTGACGACTAAGAGACTAGGCCGGTACTTGGAGAGGAAAAAAGATGTCCGATGAGGCTTCCTTGTGCGACTGAAGATTGACCTGGCACTCTGAGGAGATCTGCCGGCGTCTCAGGTCTCAGCTCTCACCGTAGGACTACCCACAACCAAATTACTCCCTGCAGCAGCCTTTCAGCCCACCGAGATGGCCGTTTCGCAATCTCTTCAACAGTCTTCTGGTGCTGTCTACTCTGAATGGAACGGATCCGAAGATGAACAGCAAAGACCAATCTTATGACTTGCTTTCTCAACCAGGTTTTCCTTGTGTGAGGAGTGAAGGTCAACCGATTGGCTGGGCAGTCTAGCCGGACAGGATTAGTGGTCTTGGCAAGCCACCGTCCAGCCCCGGAAAGGCGCTCCAAGCAAACTTGGGCCATTGCGCGTTCCTGCATATCTTCTCCCCTGATGATGTGCAATGGTACGGTACTTTAGGTAGCCTCTAGGTACCTTGGACGTTCAGCCTTGGTCCGTGCGTACCTTATTGAAACACTGCGACGCTACTAACACAGCAGGTGATAATAGGCAAGCGTCTGCGCCATGTCTATTCTTCTCTGTCGCTAGCCTCTCGGAATTTTGTCAAATCACATCATGTTCATGATGAGTTCATGATGACCAGCAAGTCAGACACTGTTTCGCCCTGAACATCCTGAAACTGGCTGATGGATCCTATTTCTGCAGGAGTGCGGCTGAGATATCTTCGAGTACCTCCGTACCATGCGAGGGCAAATATCGTTCGGGAACCCTAGAACTACATCGTGTTATTGACAGGAAAAGAGTCGGCCATGCAAGCTAATTAGGTTTCTTAGATCAGTCGCATGGCACCACACCTTCCATCCATAATCTCTGATGGAGTTTCCTGGTCTTGAGGGATCATCAGGAGGATTGACGGATTCTGGTGGAGGGCCCATTTCACTCTAGTGTCGAGATTACCCGGGTCAACCACGTGAGTACTAGTATCTTTACTAGTACTAGTATGGCGGCAACCTTAAAAGCCACTTAGCGTGAAAGTAGCGCTGCAATTTCCTTTCTCCATCCATTGCGTGACGAAAGCTAACGAATGTGCAAGCGATTCACCTACGGAGTAATCCGTAAGCTACCTTACCTTACTGATCCGTCCTCCGTACTGGTGGCACAATAATCAGGCTTTAGCGACACAGGCTAGAATATTCCTGATCCTGCCTGACGACCGCAAAGTTCGTCTCACCATACTTGTCATGTTTACCGAACATCTCTAGACATCGAGAGTACACCACGTTCCTTACTTCTCAATCATACGCCTGGTGCGCACATTCGTTTACAACCTTCTACCGGTTCAAAGGTTCCTCGACGCTATTCTACACGGTCTGCATGTTGAGGGTAGTATAGTACGCTCAGGATTGGACATATCTTGGGAATGATTGAACCTTTCGTACCCAGTCTTAATATTTCAGCGGGCCTGATCGCCTCTGCAGACTTTCTTTAATATTTTCAGCTTCCTATACTCAATACTTCATTTCACCTTATGACAGTGTACATTTGAATGGTGGCGGTGTCTGTCTCCATTCTTTCATGTGGACTTTCCGAACTGCCTCGCGGCTGGTGCTGCTTTCATGCATATTGGTGTGCAATGCCGATGCCGGTAAGCATTCTCCTTTCCCCTTCGAGGATATAGCTTCTGGTTACGAACCCCCATTGCTCTGGATTGAAACAATGCCAGGCAGAGATGGGTTTCTGGACTGACGTGAAACGTGATAGGACCATTGGTGCCAAGTCTACAGGCTCCCCGGTATTCCAATGCATCAACTTCGCTCCCCGGGGCGTCTGGGAATTGTGGGAAATGCGGCATCGAAGCTCCTGGTGGCGTGCAGCTCGTCTACTGGCAGCCGGATGCGGCCAGAAATCAGTCGAACGCGACCGCGACGGTCAATCAACCGTACACGCTGGTCGAGAATGGATTTACCTTCACGTCCCCTTCAGTCTATGGTTGGTACTTTCCAGAATCCCTTCTGTCTGTGCTGGACGTTCGTCCAAGGTTATCGTGAGCGTCTTCAAGGCCCAAGCCTTGCTGATATTGCGTGTCTTGTTCTCCCAGATGCTGATCTGACATGAAACAGTGGTGTACAGCTCACTAAGAGCAACGGTGACGTGTGACTCCTCCAACCTGGATACTACCGGGCCTTCCTTCGAAGCAAAAACTATTGGATATTCATCCAGATTCCTGGCGTTTGGGACACTCGAGATCCCAGGACCCAATTGTAACGAGTATGTGGTGGCGGGCGGGTTTCACACCATAGACTTCGCGGACCTCTATTACAACCCTATCACGACAACCACGATGTATAAACCGGGTTGTCCTCCATACGCGAATCCCCGGCTTTCACTACCCGCAGAATTGACTAGCGTTGATCCTGCTTGGGCCAATTGTGAGCCTCTTTTCTACGGAGCATTCGACCCTCCAAGGTTCCTCAAAAAGGCTAGTGGAGGGATGGCCCCTCAAGCGCCCTCGCAGCCAACCGCAATGGCTGCTGGAGATGCTGCCATGTCAGAGCATCCAGCTGCTCAGGCAACCCCGGCTCCAGTGACTCCGGCTCCGACAGCTACAGCGGCCGGTTCGCCGCTGGATCCATCACAAAAAGCAGCAGCCCCTGCTCCAAACGCTGTCCCTACAAGTCCTCCACAACCTCCTCAAGTTCTTCCCGCAAGCCCAAAGGTTGCTGGTCCACCAACTCCTCCACAACCTCCTCAAGTTCCTCCCGCAAACCCTAATGCCCCTGCTCAGGTTGCTGATCCACCAAGTCTTCCACAACCTCCTCAAGTTCCTCCCGCAAGCCCAAATGCACCTGCTCCAGTTGCAGGTCCACCAAGTCCTCCACAACCTCCACAAGTTCCTCCCGCAAGCCCTAAAGCCCCTGCTCAGGGTGCTGGTCCACCAAGTCCTCCACAACCTCCTCAAGTTCCTCCCGCAAGCCCAAATGCACCTGCTCCAGTTGCAGGTCCACCAAGTCCTCCACA
>JAABUV010000157.1_pt1 | contig 99476 bp, 121 predicted proteins | sample 5559971 | NCBI WGS metagenome assembly JAABUV01 (sample SAMN10711881, study PRJNA513362) | rock metagenome | isolation source: Antarctica rocks | place: Antarctica: Victoria Land, Knobhead nord | collected 2015-12-19 | reverse complement strand
CAATACTCAGTGCGATTTGAACGCTCTAAACGTCTCTTCAATCAATGAAACGACTCAGAATTTGAAAGATATTAAAGCGAAGCTGTCATTGAAATATCATGAGTTTCTAAATGTTTTTGATCGAGCTCAATTGAACTGACTAACGAATCGACCTTCTTTCAGCAATATATGAATGATGTTCTATGAAACTTTCTGAACGACTTTTGTCAAGTCTATCTAGATGATATTCTCATCTATAGCAAAATGAGAAAAAAACATAGAAATCACGTCAAACTAGTATTGAGTCGACTACGCGAAGCTGAACTGCAGATGAATATTCAAAAGTGCGAATTTGATGTAGAAGAGATTGTCTTTCTAGAAGTCATTGTATCAGAACTAGATCTTCGTATGAATTCAAGCAAAGTGACAGTCATAGTCAGCTGAATCACTTCGATCAATTTAAAAGAAATTTGAAACTTCGTGAGATTTGTTAACTTCTATCGTCGTTTCATTAAGAACTTCTCGAAGCTAGTTAAATCATTCATTCAGCTGACTAGAAAGAACACGTCTTTTGTTTGAAATGAGATCTGTATTCAAGTCTTTGACAATCTAAAGAAACAAGTCAGCTCAATCTCAGTACTTCGTCACTTTGATCTCAAACGACAAGCTATTCTGAAGATCAATGCTTCAAACTATGTAAAAGATGAAATACTATCTCAGTATGATGACGAGAAAGTTCTTCATTCGATGATTTTCTACAGTAAAAGCATGATTCTCGCTGAAATCAATTATCACATCTATGACAAGAAATTGCTAGTCATTATTCGATGTTTCAAACACTGACGACTTGAGCTGAAGTGCACTGAACTACTCATTCAAATATTCATCGATCATCAAGCTTTGAAGATCTTCATGAAAAATAAACAGTTGAGTCGATGACAAGTCAACTATTTGAACATTCTGTCAAAGTTCAACTTTCAGATCATCTTTAGATCAGACAAAATGAATACTAAAGTCAATGCTTTAACTCAAATGTCTCTAGCGAACGTCTTTGAATCAGCTCAACGACTTGAAGATTGTTTTCAGACTATTCTGATCTTCGATAGAGTTAATGTTCTATTCATTGAATCGAAAGCAAATCTCTATCAGCGAGTGCATATGATCAATCAAACGAATGAGTTCTGCGACGAATATAGGCAAGCTATGAACGAGAACAAGCTCAAATTTCATATCACTAAATTGAAGAACTGCGAAATCATTGACAGCGTTCTCTTTAGAAAAGACTTACTGTGAGTTTCTGAGAACATGCACACGAAATTACTACAAGAAGTGCATGATCAATCTTCAATCTCTCATCTTGACAATAAATGAATCATTGATCTAGTTCAGCGTTTCTACTATTAGTCAAATCATTGAGCTACTATTCAATGATACATTCGAAACTGTCATGCTTATCAGCGAAGCAAAGTCTCTAGAGATAGCATCAATGAACTTCATCATTCTCTTTCAATTTCACAGAAACGCTGAAAAGATATAGCTATGAACTTCATCACTGAACTACTTCTGTCAGAAGACTATAACGTCATTTGCACAATCATATGTCATCTCATCAAAGAACGTCACTATGTTTCCTGTCATTGAGAAGACGATGACATCTCAGTCAAAGAAACGATTTGAATCATGCTATGAAACGTCTATCGACTGCATGATCTACTCAGTTCTATTGTTTCGAACAGAGACTTTTAATTCATATCAACTATGTGAAAGAGTCTTTGCAAGCGACTGAGAATCACAGCTAGTCTATTCACAGTCTATCATTCGAAGATCGACGATCAGACGAAACGAGTCAATCAAGACGTTGAACGCGAACTTAGAATCTACTGCAATTACATGCAGAACGATTGAATCAAATGAATATCTATGGTGAAATTCAGCGACAATTTCAATATCTTCTCGATCATCTCAATGATTTCTTTCTACTTCAATAAAGGTTTTCACCTTCGAATGAGTTTCGATTCAGATACAACTGACTACGAAATCATTCGTGAACGACTGAAAGCTAGAAAAGCAGACGATATTATCATTTGAATGAAAGAGCTACTGAGCTTCAGTCGTCAACAATTGGAAAAGACAAAGCTGATCATCGAAGCACAGATCAATAAACATAAACGAGACGTCATCTATGAGATAGATGACTGAGTTTGACTATTCTTCAGAAACGTCAAAATCACGAGATCATGCAAAGATTTGAAAGACAAACAACTAGAATTGTATCAGATCACTGTCAAAGCGAAGATCTTCTATCATCTTCGTCTATCAGTCAGCATAAAGTATCTGCATTTGATGTTCAGCTCGAAGCTACTGCGATTGTATTCAGAAGACTCTCTATCAGAACAGCATGCAGAATCTCTCAGATTCATTATTATTAATGACGATGATGATGAACACTAAGAGATAGATGACATTCTGAACTTCAGACGCTATTGAGGTCGAATACAGTACAAGGTCAAATGAAAAGACCTAGATAGAGACGATGAATGATACTATGTCGATAAAGATGAATTCAATGACTTCGAGAAAGTTTTGAATGAATTTCATATGCTATATTCAAGAAAGTCACGCTAGTATCGAAATAACTCAATAAGAAAGCAAGCAAACGAGCGACATTCATGCGAACATGAATTTTCGAAGAGAAAAGTAATGTTACGAGCGTATCAAGGCTGAATAGGGCTAGTCAGTGTCTCTAGCTCAGATCTGGCTCAGATCTGACTCAGTCTCTATTTTCTTTCCTCAACATCTTTTTGTTCAACATCATCTTTCTTTCTACATCACATTCTACTCGTGTCACAAACACATTCTCTTCGAGCTTAGCGCAGTCTCTGAATATTACTTAAATAGAAGCTTTTGTACTCATCTTCTTCTGTATTCTTAATATTCAGTTATAGCTACCTCTAAAGATCAAGCACTATTCAACCCTGACTTTCGCTGATTGACTCACCTAGGCACGATTCTGACATTATATTAAGAATTCGTTTATCACATGATATCAATTTCATTACTCATTCAAGCTACTCGACGAACAACGAAACGAGTATAAAGAAATTTGTTTTATCTGATGATCGACGCAATCGAAAGACAGAACAACATCAGAGAGTCAATAGAATCAACGGCGAGACTGTTTGAATTGCTAGAGAATCTACCGCTCATTAAGTACGCACAGTTCACTCGATTAAGAGAATCACAATAAAGAATCTTCGTGAATTGCTTTAGAATCAACTCATTCTCATGAAGCAGACGAGTGAAAATAAGCTGTTCAACTCATCTCTTTCTCTCTTCGTCTCGAACCAAGCTTGTGAATCAGGCGAGTCAAAACAATCTGTGTCGTCAGATCAAATTAGTGAGTCTGCTACTACAAATGACGTTCTCATAGTGAGTCTGCTACAATGACACTTTTCGTCAATGCAATGATCTATCTACTCTCATCGTCTTACCTATCAGTGAACCTGATTCTACGTTCACATGCAAATAGTGAGTCTGCTACAATGACAAGTCAAAAGTTGATCTCTTCAATGAGCAAGTCGACTAGTGAGTCTGCTTCAATGACATTCTTCGTCAATGTGATGATCTATCTACTCTCATCGCTCAACCTATCAGTGAATTGATCTACCTCGCGTTCACGTGCAACTAGTGAGCCTGCTTCAATGATCACTTTATTTCACATAGTGAGCCTGCTACAATAGACATTTGACGAATTGATTTGAATCAATGAAAAGATTGATAGAAAGACAGACATCAAGACTCTACGTCAGTGCTATGAACTACACTACAAGTCATAGAAACATGACTTTTAAAGAGAAGAAGATAATGTTACGAGTGTGTTGAGATTAAATAGAGTTTTCTAGTCAACAAGCTCTAGAGGTTTTGACTCATGTTGAATCTCTAGTCTCAACACTCTATTCTAGCGCTTTTGATACTTGAGCAAATCTGCTTCGCTCTCTTTGTTTTGCCCTACTATAAATACAGCTCGAAACTCTCTTTGATTTCTTCTGTATTCTTAATATTCTAGTTATAGCTATTTCTATTGATCAAACATTCTATTCAGCTACGCACTATCTCGCTGCAGTGTGATTAGATTCTAGGTACAATTTCAACACAACAATTTTTTTAAGACAGAAGATGCTCATTTATATCTTCGCAAAACTTTGAAGCAAGACATGAATAGCTTTGTTAACTATTACAATCTCTTTTATCAAAAGAAAGAATATTCTTTGATGAAAGATTTCTCATTGATTGACTGTCTGAAGCATAATGTCAATTATTTCACTTAAGTCATCATTCTCTTCTGATGAAATCTTGATGAAACTCAATCATTCATCTTTCATCAATGAGTTCAAGCATTCTTTGACATCAATGAAAAGTTTCAGCAGCTTAAGCATCATCAATCTCACTTCATCTTCATTATCATTTCATTCATCAAAATCAAGAGCATCTTTGCATTAATTAGTAATTCTTTAAGTTCAAAGATTATCATTTCTGTAACTGTTGTTTTAACAGTATCTTTGTTTCTTTCTTTCTTATTTCTTAATGAGTCAATGAATCTAAGTTTTATCATTATCATCATTCAAGATAAGATTCTGATTGTTTCTGAAATCAAGAAAATCTGCAACAAGTGAAAGCTGTGCTACTACTGCAAGTTGCAACATTCAAGCAAAATTGCTAAAGAATGCTTAAATAAAAAGCTCTTCACTTTGCATATCATGAATGTCTATGACAGTGATGTCATCAGTATAAATGAAGAAATCTCACTGTCTGCGAAAAAAGTCTAGTTTCTGAGCTAAGTTGCGCTCAGAGATCTGTATATATATCATCTTGTCTACTAGTCTCAATCTTCTCATTCTCACTTCAATCATATAGAAAGTTTTCTGCTAAATCTGTCTTGAAACTCTTTGAATTCAATTCAACATTTAAAGATAGTCACATGATAGTATTCTGTATTCTACGTCAAGCTCAATCTAGAGTTCTCACTCTCGCTTTGATTGATAGTGAAGTCTTTGCTTATGTCTTTATGAATAAATTCTTCATGTAACAACATCATCTTTTCTTGCATCAATTAATTCATTCTTGCAGACTTCAAGAATTTGATGATCAAGTTGCTTTAATTGATGACATTACTTATATTGTTGAAATTACAATGATTCTCGATGAATACATTGAAAGACTATTCTTTTATGTCATTGAATTAAGTCAGTACTTCATCATTATGAGTTTGTCATAACTTCATCATCACGTCATTGATGTCAATTTTGAGCACAATATTCTCATCTTGTCTTTCTTTTTCTGTCTTAATCATTATTGCTTATTTCTCGTCAAGATTTATGATCTTAATCAACAAGAAGAAAATTTCTCATTTGAAGTTAACAAAGTAGCTTTCTTTCAGTCTCACTCTCAATTCACTCACAAGAAGCAACTCAGTTCATGAATCACTCACAAGAAGCAATTCAGTCTACAGATTGCTTATAAGAAGCAATTCAACATTCAGTTTGCTCGCAAGAAGTAATTTAGTTCTTCATTCATTTGAAACAAGTAACTCAGTTTTCAGTTCGCTTGCAAGAAGCAACTCAGTCACTCATTCGCTCAAAAGAAGCAACTCAGTTTTCAGTTCACTCATAAGAAGCAATTCAGTTCTCAATTCACTTGCAAGAAGTAACTCAGTTTTTCGTCTGCTCACAAGAAGCAATCTAACTTCTCGTTCACTTATGAAAAGTCAACTAATACTCAACTCATTCACAAGAAACAAACTTTGTTTAATCTTGTCTCTTGTCTGAAACAAGAAGTTTCTAGTTGTATTCTTCAAGTCATTCAAAAAGAATACTCATCAAAAATCAAGTGTTGAAATTCTTCTCTTTCTAAAACTTCTGTTATTTCTTGAGCAGATCAATTTGATTGATCTTTTATACAACTTAACATAGTTGAATTGAGAGTTCAAAGCTTTAATCATGCTGCTCATGTCAAAAACATTGAAGTGTTTAGCGTCATTTTAAGAAAAATCAATGTTTTCTTGAATCTTGAGTTAATCTCGTCTTCTAGTTTAGACTCTAACGAGTCAAAATCGCGTCATGCAACTTTGACTGTTTATTCAAAGAACAGTTCAACTCTTGCTCAGTTTTCATCTCGTTCTTAAGACAGTATGTATGATAAGAATCTTCATCTGAATCTTCATCAAATGAAAAAGAAATTTCATTTAACTGCATTCATGACACAAGAAGATCTTGAAGTCTATTAACAAAGTAAGAACGTTGATTCAGTCACAATTTTATTGTTCAGATATTTTGAGTTTCTAAATGTTTTCTTCAAGAAGAACGTTGATATCTTGTCTTTGCATTGAGCTTATGATCATGTCATACATCTTAAAGAAGATGCTCAATTCTCAGTCTTCGCTTTGTACAACATGAGTTGTGACGAAATTCTAGAACTTCATCATTATCTGAATAAGAATCTGAGCAAAGATTTCATTCAAGTCAGTTACTTTCAGATAATCATCTCTGTTCTCTTCATCAAGAAACTTAAAGAAGAACTTTGCTTCTGCGTAAACTATCGAGATCTGAACGCTATCACAGTCAAGAATCAATATTCTCTGTCTCTGATCTCAGAAACGCTGAATCATCTAAGTTGAGCTAAAATCTTTATCAAGCTGAATATCATCTCTGCGTTCAATCAACTTCAAATTAAAGAAAAAGATGAAGCTTTCATCGTCTTTTGCACTCGATTTGAATTATTCAAGTATTTAGTCATGCTTTTTAATTTATGTAATAAGTCTGTCTCATTTCAGAAGTACATTAACAATATTCTTTGCAAACATTTAAATAAGTTCTATACAGCTTATTTGAATGACATCTTGATTTATTTCAACAATGAACTTGAGCATGAAATTTATGTCAAGCTCATTCTGCGAAAGCTGCAAGAAGCAGATCTTCAGATGAATATAATCAAATGCAAGTTTCACGTCACTTAAGTCTTGTATCTAAAATTGATAATCATCATTGAAGAGATCAAGATGAACTCTTCTAAGATAGACATCATTGTCAACTGATTCATTCTGATCAACGTTAAAGACGTTCAAAGTTTTTTAAATTTCGCGAACTTTTATAGAAGATTCATTTATAACTATAGTAGAATAACTATCTTGCTCATTCATCTCATCAGAAAAGATGTACTCTTTGTCTGATTTCAGAAATGTCAGATTGCATTCAACATTCTTAAGAAAGTCTTCACTTTTGAGATTATTCTTTGTCACTATAATTCAGATCACAAGATTGTGATAGAAATTAATGCTTTAAACTATGTGTTCAAAGACATTCTTTTTCAGTATGATGAGAATAAGATTCTTCATTCAATTACTTACTTTTCGAAGAAGCATAATTCAGTTGAGTGTAATTACAAGATCTACGATAAAGAATTCATGATCATTGTTTGCACTTTCGAGAAATGATGATCAAAGCTTGAAAACTTTATCTACTTTATCAAGATGATCACGAATCACAAAAATCTTGAGTATTTCATGTCAACTAAGCAGTTGAATCATCATCAAGCTCATTGAAGCGAGTTTCTGTCTAGATTCAACTATCACATCGCTTATCATCTCGACAAGATCAACGATAAGTCAAATGCTTTGACACGTCGCTCAGAAAATCTTTTTAAAGAGAAAGATACATTCGATTCTTGACATCAATATCAACATCAAACAATTCTGAAAACTCATGTTTTAGATCTCAATATTATTAAGAATCTCACTTTCAATATCTTTAACATTAAAGTCATAAAGCTTCAGTCACAAATCATCATTCTAGATTCAGTTCAGTTACATTTATTTTCAATTACTTCAGCACTTTCGCAAATTTTAGCTTTCATGAATCTAAAAATCAAAGAATTCGACGTTGAAAACATCAAGTCTCAGCTAGATCAAGACATTCTGAATCTTGATGAAGATTTTGCTGATATTCTCACTCAGACATTATGAAAGCAAGTCGAAATCAATGACAAATTTGCAGCTCAGATAATCAAAGTGCTTCGCAATGAAGCATGATGTTGAAACCGTGCCTAGAATCTAATCACACTGCAGCGAGATAGTGCGTAGCTGAATAGAATGTTTGATCAATAGAGATAGCTATAACTAGAATATTAAGAATACAGAAGAAATCAAAGAGAGTTTCGAGCTGTATCTATAGTAGGGCAAAACAAAGAGAACGAAGCAGATTTGCTCGAGTATCGAAAGCGCTAGAATAGAGTGTTGAGGCTAGAGATTCAACATGAGCCAAAATCTCTAGAGCTTGTTGACTAGGAAATTCTATTCAATTTCGACACACTCGTAACACATGACATCACAACAAGATCTCTTTAGTTGAGTGTGAAAAACACGAGAATCATCTGTACTTTTAAGAAAGAAAATACGTGCTCAACTCAGATAAACTACGTCTTTGTATCATTCAACTCATTCATGATAATGTCATCAATGATTACTCAGAAAGAGCAAAAAGCTATAAACTGATCAGTCAAGTTTACTGATGATCAAATATTTATAAGTATGTTCAACGCTTCATATGAAACTATCACATGTGCACACACTTCAAGTTCTTTAAATAATGAACTCAAGAATGATTATGTTCTCTTTCAATCTTTAAATGTTGTTGATGTGATGTCTTCATGAACTATGTAGATTCTTTATCGCTCAATATCTTCATGAATATCACATATAAATATGTTCTAGTCTTCATTGATTGTCTTATCAAAATGAGACATTTAGTTCTCACTACTTTTATGAAAGTTGAAGAAGTTGTCAATTGCTTTTATGCTCATGTTTGAAAACATCATGATTTACTCAAGTTCTTCATGTTTAATTGAAACATACAATTCATCTTTGATGTCTGAAAGCATATATGTAAAATGTTAAAGATAGATGTTAAGTTATTAACAATGTATCACTTTGAAATTGATGATCAAATTGAAAGAATCAATGCTGTCATGAAGCATTATCTTCAAGTCTTTGTCAACTACATGCAGAATGACTGAGCTAAGTGACTTTCTGAAGTCGAATTCATCGTCAATAACACATCATTATTAATCATTCTAACATCATTCTTCTTGATCAATTTGAGTCAGAATTCACGTCTAGACTTTAAGTCTTCTGAATCTCTGCTTAAGAATCTTATGTTTTAAGCTTGAGACAAGTTAATCAATGTTGAAAAGTTCATTAAGAAGATGAAGAAACTAATTAAGCATCTACGTGATGAGATGCTTATAGCTCAGATCATTTACGAATTCAATGTCAATCTTTCTTGTTGTTCTTGTTTTAAATACTTCATTAAAGATGAAGTCTGACTGAATGCTTGCAATCTCAGCATCATTCGTCTTGCTGTTAAGTTAAATAATCATAACGTTGACAACTTCAAGATTAAGCGTGTCTTCAAGAACAATTCTTTGATCATTGAGTTAAAGTTTTCAACATTCATGAAGATTCATTTAATCTTTTATGTCATTCTTCTGAATCATATCACAAGTGACTTTCTCTTGAGTCAACATCAGAAATCTTGAAAATTTGTTATTGTTAAGAATGATGAAAGATTTTGATATGTAAACAGCATACTAAACTTTAAGCGTGATAGATGTTATAGCTCATCTCTGCTCAAGTATTATGTTGATTGAGAAGATCACTTCTTTACTTAAGAGTCTTTTCATCTTCTGAATAATTGTGAGCAAACGCTCAATGAATATTATCTCGTTAATTCTGTCGTCGAAGAATCACATGTACTGTCATGTGTGATGTCTTAATATCAATGTCAAGAACTTTAAATTCAATCTTCATCATCTTGATTCAGCTCAAATCTGACTCAAATCTTGTTTAAATCTGACTCAGATTTGACTCAAATGTATTTCAGTTTCATCTGTGCATTATCATATTAAACTGCATTTCGTCTCTTTCTTACTCAGATCTGACTCAGATCTTGTCTAGATCTGACTCAGACATCTTGTTTAAATCTGACTCAGATGTGACTCAAATGTGTTTCAATTTCTGTGCATCATTACATTAAAATGTGTTTCATTTCGTCTTATTCTTCAAACATCTTGCTCAGATTTGACTCAAATGTGACTCAGATTTATTCTAGTTTCATCTGTGCTTCATCACATTAAAATGCATTTACATCAATTCTCATCTTGTTTCAATCTTCATTTTTAATTCTTTCTCATCTTGTTTTGTTTCTTCTCATTATTTTGCAGAAGCTCAGTCTTGAAGAGAGAAGTTACTGTTATGATGTCAAATCATCAATTTAATTTAAAACATAAATTATTAATATTTTAAATAATCTTGATTCATTGAATCAAGTCATTAATCTAGTCATCATCATCTTAATTTAGTCTCAGCAATTCTGTTTCAATCATCTCAATTGTTTTGCAATCTTAAGTTAATAAAACTACTGTCTAGTCTTGATTCTGCTCAATTTATGTATATAGAAGTTAAACTTTCATTCTTTTCTTTCACTCTTTATCTTTTATCTTGTACATTATTTGATGTATTGTTCTGTATCTAGTTCAAGTAATATAATAATCAATTCTTTATATTGATAAAATCTTTAGTTTAATCTAGTCTTTGACAATGCAAGAATAACTGAATTGTCTTTTCTCTGTCAAAAACGTTCAGAAAGTCATGATAAACTATCAAAAGCTTCTTCTTCAGTTTCTTTAATGACATGACAGAGATCATTTCATTCAGTTTTGCTGAATCTTTGATTGAGCTAAGCATCTTGTTGATTTCACTAATGATCAATGTAAAGATCTTGACATTCTTCTTCTTGACTAAAGTTCAATAAACAATGACTTTGATCATGATAGTATTGATGAGTTCTTTCTTTATCAATGATTGAATGAATTCATGTTAATTGAAGTCAACTTAAGTGCTTTGCTTTCGTATGAAAGCTGATTCAATGAATCAATTCACTGATTTCGAATTTGTAGTTCACTTTAAGATGATCATTAACATAGACTTCAAGTTCTTTCGTTTCATTTTGCAAATCTCGCTTGATTCAAGTCAATGAAATGCTGATTGACTGCTTGCTTTTAAAACAATAAGTTTCAAGATTCAAATATTTAATGAAGATATCAATCAATCATTTGCAGAATCTATCAAAATTTGATTTCTTTTCAATCAAAGATTATTAATGATTATCTTGTGCTGATCTAGACAAGTTATTAATAAAGACATCATTTCATTCTTATGTTCTTGTATAGTGACTAAGATATACAAAGCATATGTAATAAATCTTCGATCAAGAGTTTTGTCATATGAATGAATCAACTTCAATTTGAACAGTGAAATTGACTGAATATCAAAGCATTCACATAGCTCTGAAATTAATGAATCATTTATGAACGTCATGTCAGTGACTTTGATGTTTATCAGAGCGAAAGATCGAAATATCTTTTCTAAACTATTCAAGATGACGTTCACAATAAATGACTTGAAATCAAATGAGTCATCAAGCATATTAATGAAGCAAAATATGAGCATATCGTTCTCAATCACTACTTTGATGAAGACAGATCGTTTTTTGAATTCGCTGCAATTTCATGTATCTGAGCTGATTCAAGACAGTCATGTGCTCTATGTTTTAACTTCTTGCATTTAAAGCAAAGTTCTTTTTTAAACAACTTCTTTCTAGCAGAGTTGACGTTCAATATTCTGAATTTCTTTCATGCAGAGAATGAGACTGAGATCGCGATCGTGAGCATCATTGATATGCTAGCGATAAAGCAAGCAACTTGAGTCGTTGATGTCTTGAGAATTGATTGAGCATTTAGTTTCGTCAATCAAACGTCAGCTTGCATGCAGATGTTGACGAATTTATTCAAATCAATGATTCATTCATTAAGCGTTACTCATTAAAGATCTGAACTGATCTTATGCTGCAGATCATTTAGTAAAGTCTCATTGTTGTACTTTAATTCTGCACTGAATCGTTCAAATTTTATTCAAAAGTTATGAAAGAAGATCTTATTTTAATACAGTCTTAAGAACTGTCGTTGAGTCATGTGACGTTGATTGAGATCATCATACATCTTGTTTATGATCAACAACATCTTTTCTGCTTTTAAAAATGAGTTCGTGATTGCATCTCTCATTTGAAATGCTATGTGTTTGATCATTGTTTGATCGACTCAACTTTTCACATATGCAATCTTCAATTCTTCAATAGAAAAATGATTCTTGTTTATCTTCAGCTTGTTTTGCATTCAAAACAATCAATTATTCACATTCTGTCTTGAATCTTCAAACAAAGATAAGTCAGATAACTTAATTGACTTTGAGAATCAATCTTTCAAAATCAAAGTGCTTTGTTGACTTGATGCAGTCTTTAAATGATATATAATTACATTCTTGTTTCTTATCTTTTTCTGCAGATGCGTTCTTATAGTACTCAACGTCATCTGAATAGTCTTCAACTTAATGTTTATCTTGTTAACATCTTTCAACATCTGAATCATGTCATTGTGAGTTTTGATTTTGATGTCATGCTGATGAGTCATGTACTTGATAAAGATGATGATATCATCTATTCTCTTATCAATTATTCAAGCATTCAGCTCTTCATTGATGCTAATCTTGATCATTTCGTAGTTAAAAAACAATGCATTCATGTTCTTTTCTTCGATGTTCAACATAGCATTCGTGTCTTCTTCTTCTGATGCTACTCAATTATGTGATAGAAGTGATTCTCTTCTAGCATTTTGAAGTTCATAGCGAGCAATGCTCACTGATTCTGATTCTGTGCTTCTAGTCATTGTGTGAGTAGAAAAATTGCTGATTGAGATTCAAGTAAAACTTCAGGTTTCAATTCTAGAACAATGCGTTCATATTTTTCTGTTCTTCTGTTCTAGAAATTTCTTGATTTCTAACGAGCTTTCTGAACTCAATTTTCAAATTTCAATTCTGATTCAAGTTTAATGATGTAGCTTGTTTTTATATTGTTTACACGTTAATAGCAAGATTGATGAGCTTTGAACTAATGTTATGAGTCTGCATAGAGCGAATCATATGAGTGTATTCTAACTAGAAGTTCAAAGCTAAAGTAGAAAGAAGATGCAACATGACGTGAGTTTTACTCACGAAGGCACGCTAGATTGCTAGCGTGTCAACAACAGCTTTACTCACAGCTTTATACTAGTCTATGTTAGACTAATCAGGCTAATCAGAGATAACAGAGATGCATGCTCGCAACAAGTTCTTCATCATGCGTTATCAAACAGTCTTCATTACTGTTCATATTGCTGTTCTTGATGTCAATCTTGACTTTCATATTTATGTACTCTGAAGATGAATTGCAGCGCTCGACAGAATGTGACTCAACATTTGCAGCATATTGCTCTTCATTAAAAGTTTTTCAGCACTCTGAATATTTAATGACATGATAGTTCTTCTTGTCGAGATGAGTATCTGTATCTGAGTATGTTTGAAGCGAAGTGCAACTAGAACATTGACTATTGACATTATGATGATAGTTGAACGAATTTAAGTCGACGTTTTCTTTGTTCTCGATGAGAAAAATTTGATTAAACACAGATGATAAAGCATTTACAAGACTCTCATTGATTGAGCTCACTTCGTGAATAAAGAATGAAAGATGATGAAATTTGCAGAGACGAAACTTACGTCAAGAACTAGTCAGATCATCTTGTGTGCATCTTTTCAAGAATGACTTCATTTTTGTGAATGTATCTTATTGATTATGTGAGATATCAACAATTCTTCTACAAAGTACTCAGAACTCACTTTATATTTCTTGAGAGTAAGTGATTTTAAAATAGACAGCATACTTGAAACGTCAAGAAGAATTTGTGAGATGTCATCGAGTCAATTGTGTTTTCGTTTATCTCAAGATGTAGAAATGATCATGATCTCATTTGTTTGATGTTTGTTTCACATAGCATCACACTCATTGCATTACTGCGATTATTCATCACTGACTGTCGAATTTTCAAATCTGATGTCTTGATGTTTTATGATCATCATCATTACTAGCTAAAACATTCTAATCATGTCTACTATCAATGAGTTACAGAATGATAGATGAGAGTGACAACTGTAATTATGATCATGAAATTACAAACTATGTTTACTTTCTGTCTTGATATGACACTTTAAAATTTCAGATCTGACTGTCTTGCAATTCATCATCATTTATCTTTTGATGAATTAAAATCATCAAGTTGTCTTCTTTTCTTATGATAGACTTGATTGAAGTCAGCGTTCATGTTTTGCGTGACAATCAATGAGTTCACGAAAAATGAAAAGTCGCTGACATTTTTTGATGAGCATGATTCTTTCTTGAGAAATAGTAATATCTTATGTTGTCTGTCACTGACGCTGAATTTCACTCGCTTTCAAAAGTTTTCATCTCGATTCATGAATGAGCAATTCTCAATGATGCTCAATAGCATAAAGTCTTCAAAAAGAAATCGAGTTAAGCATTTAAAAAGTTGACTGATGAGTACTTCAAGAGCAAGATTATTTGCATGAAGTCTGCATAAGATGTTGTCAACATCTGAGATTTTTTCATCTATATATGTTGAAGTCAACTTGAGTTCGAAATAGAAGAGTGAAGTAATCATACAACGAGTGAGATCATTCAACTCGCTGAATTTCGAGAATTCAATTTGCGCTTGAGCTCAAAGTTTCTGCATCTTGCTCATGTTGTTCAAATTGAGTTCTTCATCGTCGAATTTGATATCAAATCGAAAGTAACGTTCTTTGCTGTTCATTCTTCTGCGATTTCGAAACTCTTGTCATAGCTTTCTTTCGCTCATAAATGATAAAAAGACGCGACATAGTCAAGAAATGAATTCATCTCTCAGAATTTCATAAGACTCTGACACATGAGAACTGTTTGACTGAAATCATCAAAAGCTCATGCTCAAGAACACAATGAGATTGAGTTCTTCTATCGAAGATCAAATGATCTTAATCTTGCAAAGAGCAATTTTGATTGAGTTATTTCTTCAGAAATCATCATCTTGAAATCAATTTATCTTAAGAATAAATTTGAATTGAAAATATCTGTAAAAGTCAGTCAGCTTGTATGTGCTGTGATGCAATGATGAAACAACTATCTTGACTAAATCTGTCATCAAGTTAGAACTAAGTTGAGTTGAGAAAGATCAATTCAACTCAAGTCTGAGTTTAAGTTGAGATTGAGTTGATTTCTTTCAACTTGAGCTCAATTCAGAATCAAATTGAGTTGCTTGAAATTGATTTATAAAAATAGTATACTTACTCAAATGCACAGAATTTCTGTGCACTGAGTTGCTTGAACTCGATTTCTAAAAATAGTATACTTATTCATATGCACAAGATTTTCACGCACTTTAACTAGAAAGATTAGTTACAGATAGTATCTTGAAATTTAGCGTGTCTTGAGTTACTATCAGTGTGCTTGAAATAGTATCTGAAACTAATCTTTCTAGTTAAAGCGTATGAAAACTCAGTGTGCATGAAGACTCTGTGCATACAAGTAGTTAATTAATTGACTTTACATTCAAGAAAAAATTCTAAAGTTCTTGACAAAAGTGATAATTTTTACATTGAATTACACATGAAAGCAATAGTATCACTAATAGTGTGACAGTGCAAAAATTGTATTTACTATCTATTTATCTTGTGACAGTGTTGCATTCTGATTGCATAGTATCTACTTTGTCATATAACTTGAACAAGCTTCAAATGTAAACTTTTCATCTGTAAGATGAAAAATCAATCTTATATTCTTCGCTTGAATGATTACATGCTTTGCGTGAATTGTGCAAAGATTGATGTCTGTTAAGTAATCAGTATTTGAATCACAAAATCGATTGCAAAATCAATTGCAAAATTGATCATGAAACTAATCTTCATACATTGCAACAAGTCATGCTTCTGTTATCTTCTGCAATGTCTTTATAGCTTTTGATTGAAAGCGAAGATTAACTTTAATCAATTCATGATACACTTCGCGAATCACATGCTGAAACAACATCTTTGAAATAAGTAAGTTAATTGTTCTTTGATATCAATGAATTTCACGAAGTATCACAGTTTCTTTGCAATATTTTCGCATTTTCTTGAGCTTGATAAAATCACTTTTTATGATGACATTAATAACACAAGCTGACTCAATGAGTCAAACATTCTAACATATGATTCGCGTCTTTGAAATTACTTTTGCAATCATTTTTGCAATCTAGTAAGACTCAAAACTTACTTTGATGAGCTTCAACTTTCTATCATCAATTCTCGACTTCACTGTTAACTGTTTTCAAAGCATCTTTTTGACAAATTGCTTGTTATGAAGTTTTTTACTGAGTGATGATGAGAATAATGATGATGAGAATGATGATGATGAAAATAATAACAATGAGCTTGACAATGATGATTCTGAGTTGCTTGACAATCGCGATTTATTGTTTGACTTGTGATCGAGATTTGATCTTGTAAGCTTGAATTTAAAATTCGCTGCAATATTATTTCTACTTTGCAATCAGTTTTGTGATCAATTCAAGAGTAATAAGAAATGAAATATGTACATAGATTCATGCAAGTTGAAGAATTTATTTGAATTCAAAATTAATTTCAAAATCTTGTCAATTACAAAATCAAAGATACTGAGTAGCATTTTGTTGTTAAAATTAAGCTCATTGTTTCTGTATTGCAATCAGTTCTGCAATCTTCTATAAACTTGTAAGACTGATACATAACTTACTGAGTTGTTGCAATCATGATTGCAGTATGTTGTTGTTGTTTGAAGGTAAAAAAAGAAAAAAGTTGATAATTACATGACTTAATTAATGTTGAAATGATGATGATCTAAATCTTAAAATCTTAAATTAAGATATCGAAGTTTAAATTTCATATCTCATCATTGCAATTGATCTTCATTATTTCATCTCATTATTTAAATCATTACATCATTGCTTTTACAAGTTAACTACTGTTCTGCATTTGCAATAATGTTTATTCACAAACGCAAGACTATTGAAGATTATTTTGACAATACACATTCAAAAAAGACTAGAACTCATGTAATTGTAATTGTAATTGTAATTCATACACTCTTGTGACATCGATTTAGGCTCGACTCATGAGAAACTCTATGCTACTTATATCGAGTGAACAAAACTCTCTGAGGAAGAAAATCACTCGTCGTCTATACGACTGCTTCGCGCAGCCGAAACAATGAGATTGACACTGTGTTATCAAGTAATGAATCTATAGCTTCTATTCAGCGCGTGACGCTCGAGTAAACTCTTGATAAGAGTGTCTGTGCTGTTTGATTATGACGCATCGTCTTTGCTCTGCTCTTTATTGACGATATTCTATACAACGATGTTTCGATTCGATTCTCGATTCGAAGACGAAAGACGTTTTCTTTGCACTCGTGATGCTCGTGATTGTAACGTACGTAGAGCTGCGTTCTCTTGCTCAATGATTGTCATTCATTGCGCAGAGAAATATGTGATGAAAGAGAGATGCACACGATGAGAAGATAGAGTGTGATTGTACTGAGTAATTCTTTCCTTCTCTTGATTTGACTTGTGTCACGTAGACGTTGAATGAATTGTTAGTATAGGCGTGCGATCGCAATCGTTCGATGTTTGACTCTGATCGATGGAAAAGAATGCGTTCTGATCGTTCTCTTGAGCTCTCGATTTTCCACTGACTAGAACTCATGTGCAAAATATGATAAATAATGAGAAGAAAATTGAAGATGCAAAAAATAAAGATAGAAATATTGATTTCTATTGAATCAAGCAATTCAAAAAATCGAATGTCTATCTACAAGCATCAAATGATGATCATGAGTTCTTGTTAACTGTGCATGTAAATAGTAAATGAAATCAACAATATTTTTTGCAATATTTTTTGCAATCAAATATTAATAAATTCATAGAATTGCGAAAGAAAATACAGTGAATCATGTAAAAACACGTCTTGATATCACAAGTTTCAATCAAGATTCTTTGATATTAAGCGCTCATTTTAATATGAGTGTGAAGAGTTCTCAATGAGAAAAGCTCTCTGATATCAATGATGTTCAGACGAAAGAATGATATCAGATGAATGACTTGCTTCTGAGCGAAAAGCTTAAGATGATGATGAATGAGAAAATGATGAATGACTTAAATGTCATCAGAGAAGCATTGACAGTGAAGATTCTTCAACAGTTTCAAAATTTCTGAAAAGATGTAGTATGTCATCTTATTGTGTAAGTTTTTAACAGTTCTTTTTGTAATTTTGTTTATAACATGATTATTATTTCTTTTATTATTTGAACTTCGCTCTTGATTTTGCTCTTGATGTTGCAATCAATTTTGCAATCAATTTTGCAATCAATTTCACAACTTGTATTTCAATATTTATACTAACATTGTGATATATAAAAAAGCAGAGAGTAATCAGTATCATCGAGTTTTCTTCAGAAATTATCATATCTCTCAAGATTGCAAATTGACATCAAAGTGCTTTCAAGAATTATTCATCATGTTTGAGAAAACTCTATGACGTATAGTATGATCAAGAAGAAAGATGATTAAGAACAAGTCATGCAAGTGAATTGTGTTATCAGATTAATCTGAGAATTGATTGACAAATTTTGACTACAACAAGTATGAATGAACATCAAATATTTTACATAAATTGACATGTAAAATCTGAAAAGTAATATTCAAAATTAAGAAGCTCAGTAATGTTTTTGATTCTTTTAATATTCATATCTTAGAAATCGAGTGTTTCTAAATCAACGATCTAGCTAATTTTGCAATCATAAACTAATAAATAGAATCATTTATTACATGCAGCATCACAGCATACTTTCATGTAATGAATAAATAGCAGAAGTGAACAGAAGAATTAAACATTCTTTTCACATAATTTTGTGCAACAATTAATGATTATTTTATACTTCAGTTTATTTCTGTATAATTATTTCATTGTATTTGTAATAAGCTTTTTAGTCAATCATGATGTTTGAATATTATTAAAATGTGCTAGTTTTTAGAATAATTAACAGTTAATTTAAAAGATAAGAATCAATCAGTCACAAGTCAACAGTGATGCATAATTTGCATTGATCTTCAAACTTTAAGTTTAATGATGCTTGAAAGATTAAACTTGTTTTTAATTTTTTTTACAACTTTCTTAGTAATTCTTTTTACGATTTTTTTTGCAATTTCTTTTTCATTTAACTTATTTATCATGTCATCTTCTTGAAACAGAACATCGAGATTGCAAGCAAGTATGAACAGTTTATTCAGTTTTATAAATATATTTTCAGAGAATCTTGATAACAGTGAGCATGATAATGCTTGATCTTTTTCTTTTAATATTACTTCTGTCATGCTCATTGAACTGCAGTCATTATACGATGAATGATATATGCTATACAATCATAAGCAAGAATATCAACATATATTTCTGAATTAATGAAAGCAAACTCAATATGCAATGCAAGTAGAACAAAAAGTATCAGACTATCATCATTCAAAGTGAATCTTACAATCATGAACAGATAAGATATGAAATAACTTCTATCAGACAGCTTTAGTTGAAAGCAAAAGACTCAAACTCATTTGTCATTTGTATTTGCATGTCTATGAGCATTTTAACAATAAAAGCATTAATAACAGCATCATGAAACATCATCTGAATAGCAAAGATTGTGATAAATGCACAAACTTAGCAACTAAGATCATGAACATTCAAGACATTCATAACTTTGTTAAAGTTAAAGCTTTGATAAGTTACTTTTTAGCTGCAGATTGCAAAATAGATTGCAAAACAGATTGCAAAAGAGATTGCAAAAGATTAACAAATTACAACATTACACTTTTCATTAAGAATATACTTCAGAAGTTTTTGCATTACAACTTCAAAAAACTTTTATTGCTTTGAATATTTTTCATGTCACTATTGATAATGTTCAATTTCAACAAGCATTTGAAATGACATGATTAAACATTATTCTGTCACACAGAATCAAACTTACGATCTTTTTCAAGAATTAAGTGACTGTTGTTTGAGTTAACATATTCAAGAATTTATCAATGAATTCTAAAATCTTTATTAGTCTAAATGAATGAACTAGTTCTAATAGATTATCTTTTCTAGTCATCATGAAATTTTACTACATTGAGTTCTGAAAGTATCAAAAAGTCTTTTTAAGCTTTAAATAAATTGAAGACAAGCATATCAAGAGCAATCTAAGCAGTATTACTGAATGAATATTGCAAGAACTTGATATTCAAGATTGAGTTATGACTGTAATTACAGACAACGTCAGCAATAATGACATCATGATGACTGCATTAAATGAGACTTTGCAAACATTCTCAACCATTTCACATTTATCATGTTTAACACATGTAATTCAGTTAGCTGTTAAACAGTTATTCAAATCACTGACATTAAGTTTCAAGAATGAGAATGAGAAAAAGTATTAAATACTCAAGATTAATCTTCAAAGCATGTTTATACAAGAGAGTTTATTTCAAACATTGTTCAAGATAATTAATAATTTTTATTTATCATGTTAGTTTGCTTTGCTATTATTTTCACAATCAATTTTGCAATCGATTTTGCAATCGATTTTGCAATCGATTTTGCAATCGATTTTGCAATCGCGATCGAAAATACAGAGTACATTCTTATTCATGACATTATAGTAATCTTTAATTAGATTCAAAAGCTTTCTGTTTATATGAACGAAAGTTCTTAAAGAATAAAGAACTTTCACAAGTCTCAACATAATTTCAAACTTTGTCTCAAGATGATACAAGACATTAAAACTCATTGAAATTTCATCTGTCTCATGCTTTTAAGAGCACTTCATCTTCAAGTCTTCATTAAGAGTTATATTTCTACTCATGAAAATGAAAATACTATTCTTCAAAAGTTATCTCTTAATAATGAAGAATGAACATATGTTTGATATCTTGTAGAACTACTTAAATCATTCGCGATATTCACTGATTTACTTGAACATAATCGCGAACTCAACATCAATGCAATTTACATTGTTTATGATGTTTTGTTCTTTCATATCAATGATCACATGACAGCTCTGAAGAGAAAGCAACGTTCTTGAAAGCATTCACTTTTGAAAGTCTTAACGCAAGCTTGAATTAAATTATTCAAATATTATGCAGATGTCAGTCATGATCGAGAATTAATGTACAATCTCAAAAATATTATAGATTCTCATCAGAAACTAAATTTATATGAGCGATCTACATGATAAGACAGCAACTATAAACAAAAATATAAACAAGAGTTTATAAATTATTATGTTAAACACTACGCTTTTAACTCAACTACATTGCAAGATTAACTTCAAGAAAAAGTCTTGCAACAATCATCTTTTATTGCAGATATAGTCGTTAAACGAAATTTCAGATGTCACAATTCATCATCACTTGTTTCAACTAATGAAGCGAAATGATATTTGAATCAGAGTTAGTTTTTCTTCTTTTTGTTTCATTTATTGCACAATTAAAGTTGTTTTATAATTTGATTGCAATCAATTTTGCAATCAATTTTGCAATCAATTTTGCAGTCACATAGTTTGAAATATTAAATTTTAATAAGCTTTAAACATTGTTCAAGACATTGATCTCATTAAGTTTTGAAGAAATCATTTCAGAAACTTTGTTCATTTAAGCAGAATGACTTGAGATATTTTAGTAATTTCAGCTATCTCAACAGATGTTGAACAAGTTTTCAATTTGAAACAAGACATATTATCTTATCATTGCAGCTCTCTTGTTATTAACATTATATTGAATATCATGATGATTAAGCATGCAGATGCTGTGAAGTTGAAAGCAGAATTTAAGTCTCACAAGCTTATTGAAGAGAAAAGAGCTTTCAATGCACAGAAACAAGAAAAGAACAAAGATTTAATCTTTATCATTAACGTTAATGAAGATTTAGAGTATATCAGCGATGCATCATCAAATGATGATGTTGATGATAATGAGCATAATAAGTAATATTATATTGTTCATCATCAAACATTTAATTAACAATATCAAAGCTGAAGAATGATGATACAATTGATATTGATCTTTTCATATCATCTTCATAATCTAGATTCTCAAACTTCAAAGAACTCTCGTTATTTACATTATTTAATACAGCAAGATTTACAACAGCAAAATCTATGACAACTTTACTTTCAAATGCTCGATTTTCAACGTTTACTCATTTTGATTGAGTTACATCATACTTAATTAAAAGAAACAGATTGAAGAAGAATAATTAATCATTATGAAAGATAATAAATCAAAGAAATTTGATGAAATTTGTTGCAATCTTTAAATTGAATAAAGAATCTAGATCATCATCTTTAGCATTGAAAAAAGAACAGCGTAAAATGACTTCTTCTTTGAAGTCAAGTTCTGCTGTAACATGTAAACGTAGCTTTGAGATGACTAATTTCAAGAAGAGATCATCATTTAAGAATAAAGCTAAATTGAATGCATTGTTTGAGCAAAAAAGACAAGAAGACATTAATAGAAAGCTTATGTAAATAGTTTTGCAATTTATTTTGCAATTTATTTTGCAATTTACTGTTTTCATGAAATTACTTACACATTTTTCAAGCAGTTTAGTTAAAGACAGTGACTGAAATCTGAGTCAACAATAGAAAAGTCAAAGACATTTCTTTACATACATATAAATTTCTTTTCAACATGTGAATAAAGATCATTCATACACACACATTTTAAAGTTTCATAATTTCATTCTACTAGTACTTATTTCAAATAAGTAAAATGTTTAAACATGTCATTAAGTTTAAGTCAACTCGTCAAGTTGATCGAGTTGAGTCAAGAGTTAAACTCAACTCAATTGAGTTAATTTCTTTCAATTCAACTCAACATTGTAACTCAATCTGAATTAAGTTAAGCAACTTGAACTTGACAACAGATTTAATCTCAACGCTGCGAATGTCAATCTTGCATTGCAATCTGTGTCAATCATAGCTTTCACACAAGAGCATTGAAGATCATCACTTACATTTCTCAAGTAAAAGCTCTGTTGATTCTGTCTTTTGATCATATAACATAATACTTTAAAGCGATTCTCAAAAGTCAGCACATTTTGTGAAATAACACAGCAACGTATCACAATCTTGTGATCTGTTTTTGACATCATTATAGTTCATGAAAATGCAAGACGATGTTTTGAAAACTGTGATGATTAACAATTCAATCTTGACTTCAATCATCATCACGTATGAACAGTCGAGAATATTGCTGTCATTGTCGAAGATCTGCTTGAGAGCAATCTCAAAATAGTCTGCTGAATACATACTGTCAGTCAAATATGACATCAAGAGTTTCTGAACATGAAAGAAAATTGAAATATGAGAAATTTCGCGAGATTTGAATGCTCTCTTTGTCAGAATCTCAAATGAGCTGACGCAGTCATCGACAGATTATTCATTGATAAACAACGTAAGAATGCTTAAGCATTCTAGTATATGTCAGTTTTTGCTTGAGATATAAACAGAAAATGATATATTTGAACTGATATTAAAAGCATCATCGAAGTTTTTCTGAATTAAGTAGAGCAGATTGACTCTGTTCTTAAGAACTTTAAGAATCTGCAGAGACACAACTTCACGAATGTTTTCTTCATCAATACTGAAAATTCTGACACTTGTTGTATCAGACTTGACTTTCATCTTGATGTTTAATCTCACTTCACACAGAAAACAGGCATGAATCTTGAAGACTCAAGAGTCTCGCTCACAACAATCTTTGAATATACGAACGCAAATCTCACAAAGAGAATGCTTGCAAGACAGATTGAATTGTGATGTTTAACTTAAGCAAATGAAACAGATTGCATTGTAACGCAGCTTACTTCAGTATCGCTGAAGCTTTCAAAGATTGTCATGATAAATCTCTCTTGATGACACATCTTTGATCTTGATGAGATTATCAAAGCATGTTTCGATCTGAGTCTTCATTATCTTGAGAAAGCTCGACAGCAAGAGCATTTCAATGAAATCTTCGTGAACTAACAATGTTGTTCAACTCACGTCATAGCAAAGACTTAAATAAAGTGTGTTGAATACATTCATGAAGCTGAAGACTAAAATCTAATTAAATTTGACATCTTATGAAAAGAACGTTTCGCTTACTGTGCATATTCGAAGAATAACTGTTAAGAAGAAAGAAGAAAGCGATAGCTGAAACTGCAAATTTCGTCAGCTCGTACAAAGACTTGATCTTCAAAAGAAAATTGAAGAGATACTTGTTCAGATCTGACGACAGAGAATTTCATAATCATGAGACTCTTATAGAATCAAAGAGCTTCTTAAAAGTTCAAGCGAAATGATCATAAGCAAGTTGAAAGAAGATGACGAAGTGTCTTGTCAAGAAGAAAGTTCTTCAGATCATTCTTCTCATCTGTACTTGATCTGATGCATTCATCAGACACTCTTTCAATGATCTCAGACGCGCTTTGTTCAATATGTCATCGAGCGAGAAAATGCAAAGAACATCAAGAACGAAAAATCAAGCTGACAGATCTTTTGTCGTTTCATCTTTCAGCATCGAGAGAAAGCGATTCTTGATCTCATTTTTCGTGACGAAATCTGACGTCAGAGTCTTCATGATCATAATCACTCATGAATTTGTTGTTTCTGACAATGTTGATGACTTGTCGTTGTTGAGTCAAGAAGCTAGATGATGCACGATAGAACTGAACTCGTCAAAGTCAGCAGAAAAGAAGCAAAAGACGTCGACAAAAGAATAAAGAAGTTGAAAGTAGAGATAATCTACGATTGCACTTTAATAAGCTTTGAAAACATCTTCTCTGACTTGAGAAAGAATTCGTCGAATTGTTTCGTGACATTTCTCATTGAAATCATGTTGAGCTTTTGCATTTCAATCTGGAAAATTGCTCTTCGTAAAAAGAATTAAGCTTTTGTGAAAAATGTTGAAGAAATTCAGATGAAGATGCACTTCATTGTGATGTCTTCTGCGCTCGATTTTTCAACTCTTAGTTGCTGAAAGTATTTCTCACAGAGCGAGAGTCTTCGCTGTATTTTCTATCAGTACAAGCAGACTGAGTTCTTGATAATCAGAGTTGAAAATCTCATTTATGAGAGTTCAAAGTTTATTGAATTCAAAGAAGATGATTTCATTGTCTTGTGTGCAGAGACTCAGTCACTGACTATGCTCGCAATGCTTCATGATAAAAGATACAACACAGTCACTTTGTTTTCATAACAGCTTGACAGTTTATGTTGTTTTATACTCGTTAACGAATCAAAATTGATCTCGTTGAAACTTGCTTCAATCTTTAATATACTGAAATCAGAATGAGCTTTATTAAGCGCTTCTGACAGCAAGAATTAAGATAAGAGCGATTCTTTATCGCTGTGTCTTATGATGAAGAACTTAAATAAATAACTGACTTTCACAATCAATCTTTTCTAATCATCATTCAGAGACAATACGTCAAAAGCTGTCTCACTTGAGATATAAAATAATCTTTGCAAAATTATTTATTTTCTTTTGAGTCAAATCAAATTCTTCTCAGACAATCAGATTTTCAAAAGATATGTCATCAACTTCTTCTTTGCAATCAGTCGCTGTTAACTTCATACGTGAATTCAAATTTCATCATCAAGTCTTAATGCAAAACATCAAAAGTCACGAAGAGCATGCTTATAATCAGAATTCTCACAATGATGATCTGTCATTCAACTTTTAGATGTCTTTCATCTTGACATATTACATGAAGATGCTTCTTCAATTAAATAATATATCAAGTCTACAGAATTTTGTGACTGACTTCTGTATCTGAGTTTTTCTTGCAAAGTACATGATCTTTCTCAATATCTTTACATCTCTTTGTCATTTCAAGATCGTTAATGATGCAGTCAATAATGAGAAGACTGACAAACATGTTGTTGATGTCATGCAAAATGTATTGTTGCTTTGATTAGTCATCATCTGCTGCATTGATGAAACATCTGAAATGTGTTGACTGTGATGAAAATGACAAGAAAACTATGTGTGACTGATCAATTGAATCTTCTTGTAAGCAAATAATTCATTTCACAGTGAAACAAAAATTGACATGAGAATTGACTTTAAATCTGATCTACTTCACTTCATCGTTGATCTCATCATTACACTCATCAATGTATACAGCGCTCAAGAAGACACATGATTTATCATGATAACAATAACGATTGTTGTTACTGATGTTTGCACAGAGACTACACTGACGTTGTGTGAGTAGCTCAAGAAACGCGCAGTTACACTAGAGAATATGCACGTAGATAATATGATCAAATTTGATAGTAACTTAGTAATATTTATTCATATAGAAAGTTAACACTAGATTACAAAATACAGAAGTGAATTCTTCTTTATATACTCAGAAGATTAAGCTTAAGCATCATTGATGAGATCAGCAAGATTACATGCAACTCATGCAAGATCTCTTGAAGATCATATGTGACTTGAATTCTTATCATCAATGAAATGTCAAGATTTGTATGTGACTTAAATTCTTATAAACTTAGAGTTTCTGAGAATCAACGATAGAAATTCTCATAGATTCAGAGTCTTTGAGAATCGACAGTAAAGTTTTTCGTAGATTCAGTGTCTTAATTCTCATAGACTCAGATTCTCCTCTGAAAGCTTAATGATAATGTTGAAGAATAATTCTCATGTTTGTTCTTTATTCTTTAAAAAACTCTGACTTTCATAGATCTGAGTTCTGACAATTATCTTCTTTCTTAATAACAATGTTCTCGTTGTTGAATTGCTTCATTTCTTCATGTGATGCATGACATCAGAGTTCACTGTGCATCATTGTATTCTCAAGATTCTCTTTCAATAGCGTAAGCATTGAGTTTGATAGCATATTCTTTATTCTCTGATTCTTGTAAATGTAAACTGAGCATTCTTTGTAACTTACATAGAATTTCTAGATGATCAGCAGTATCATTCATGTCTATTCTCTGAATTTTGTAAATCTGAATTCTGACTATTATTTTGTTGTCTCATTATATTTTGACTGTCGCTTCATGCACAGTATGATCATGATCTCAACACTTTCTTTTATTAACATATGCACATCGACTAAACTTAAATTCTCATGATGATAATTATGATGAAAATCGAGATTTGTTTGATTTGAAGTTTTCTTCTGTAGATAATGCTCAATAGTAAAAGCAGACAATGAGCAGAAGATAGTATCAGATAGTAGAAGTAAACAATGAATAAAAGAGCAATGCTTCTATTGTTTGTTATGACTAGCGTGATGATGATGATCATTGATATTCATGTTTATTTATTGTGAAGTAGTGAATTTTTATCGACTCATCTCTTTTATCTTTTGCCTGATTTTCTTTCTTCTTCAACTTTCGTTCTTGCATTCAATCTTCATCTTGTTATCTTACTCAATCTTTTACTCATTCTGTAGAGTAGTTCTGTATGATTTCATCGAGTATCATGATAATAGTGAGTATAAATCAGATTCTTGATTTGATGTGCAATGAGCTGATTATTTCGCGTCTGAAGATAAGAAAGAAAGAAGATCATTGCAGTGTCTTATTGTTCTTGTTTTTTCGATTCAGAAATGTACTCATCTCTCATCTGCATGCTTCATTTGCTGTTGATTCTGTTGTTTCTGATTTGATTGCTTTGTCTGTCACTGATGATCATTCTTGCGCGTCTTTCGTCATCTTTACTATGCTCGTCTACATGAAGAATCTATCTTCTTTAGTTCAGCATCATAAGATCACTATTAATGTATATTGTAAGAATGTTTTAGTAAAAAGATGCAAGAAATGCGTTGAAAAAGATGTTAAATGCGTTAAGATTAAATTTTCTATTGAAAAGAACTTAAAGAAATACGCTTTATGCGCAGTATTTGAAACAAATTGTCAATATGAGTTGTAAGTATAATTTTCAATAGCTTTCAAGATGCAAAAATTAAATAATTAATTGATGCTTTTTAAAACACTTGAGAGTGATTTAACACTCATTTCTGTCAGCTCTGCTTTCTCTTCATCTGATTCAAGCACTTCTTTATCTTGCTTAAACTCTTTTCATGTCAAAATTACATCTGATTTTAAGTTTAATTTCGTCAGTTCTGTCTCTTCATCACTTCGCTCAAGCTTTCTTTCTCTTCGATCTTGCGCAAGTTTCTCTTCGTTCTTTATTACATCTGATTCTGAGTTTGTGATTGAGAAGATGATGATCGTTTCTTGCAATCTCTTTCTTAACTCAACTCAGAGTCAGATGTTTCTTGAATTTAAAGAGTATATTAAGAAGAAGCTGCATTTTCTCGTTCTTGATATCAAGATAAACAAAGATAATATCAGTGAAATGAAGAAAAATGTTGAAGACGCGACTATCAATTGCAGAAAGATGCAAGAGCAAATGAAAGCACAGAAGACTTGAATTAATGATCTGCTGTGTTGAATTGCAAGACAGAACAAGATCATTAAAGATCTGTGAAAGCAAATTGAGAACTATGATAATCTTTGACTCATCTTGATTGCTCAGACTCAGAATGCTCTGACTCTTCTTGCAATGCATTCAAAAGATCAGAATGCATCTGTTGCAATTAAAACATGCTTTTCTGTGATGTTGTCTTCGTTCTTGTTTTCTTTGCTCTCTTATGTCTCTTTGTTTTCACTCTTGTCTGATTCATTTCTGTTGATGACTTCTTCTTTCATCTCATCTTTAACGTTGATCACGCAGTCTATCATTGAAGAAATGAAGAACATCTCGCTCTTGTCTAATTCATTCTTGTCAATGACTTTTTCTCTTCTCTCATCTTTGACGTCAATCACGCAATCTATCATTGAAGAGATGAAGAATACAGTGAGCTTTGATATGAGCTTCTTATCTCATTCATTTTATCAGTATGATAGCTTATGCATGTTTTATGCTATCTGATTAATAGTTGCAAGAGTTTACTTTCATCAACTTTTGAATTTTTGAGAAAGTGAAAGCTGAATGATACACATATCATATGAAACTCATGAACTATTCATGTATCAATTTCTGCATCTGCTAACAACTTTTTTAGACTGTTGATTCAAGTACTGATAAGAATAATTGAGCAAGAAAGTCTTGTTTTTCTTTTCTTTTTTTCTTTCTAATGATATTTAAATAACTATCAATCTTTTTACTTCTTTTTATGCATACTTGTGATCTTTTGTGACAACGTTAATGACTTACTTTCAAGCTTAATGAAGTGTCTGCAATGAAAGAATCTCAATAAAATCTTGCAGTTGTTAAGATAGTCTGATGATTCTCAGATATTTTCTGAAGCTTCAAAGTTCTTTCAGTTAAGCAGATATTGCAACTGATCATTTTATATGCAACTATTCAGTATGTCGTTGATCTCTCAGCTATCATGTATCTCTTTCTTCAACTCAAGATCTTTCATGAGCGACTCATTTAACTTTTTCTCTTTTGAGTAAAAAGATTTCAACAAGCTGACATTGAATATTGAGTGTATGTGCATCTTTGAAGACAGTTTCAGATGATAAACTTGTCTGCTCAGACACTTCAGAATTTTATATGATTTGTATTTTCTAACTTCAACTTTCTTGAAAGACTTCTTGATTTAAATGTTCTTGACATTCAATCACATCAACTGATCAACAAGATATATTTTAACAGAGTGTTTTTTATCATGTTGAGTCATGTAATTGATGTTTATCTTTGCAAGTCTGTAGCAAAGATTCTTATGCAGTTTTTTCATTCTCATTGCGTAGTTCGTGACTGACTCTGATTTCTTTAAATGACTTTTGATGCTGAACTTCATTCTTGAATGTCTTTCTGTAACTGCAAAGAATGATGTTATTGATGTTGCAATGTAAACGTTGTTATTATAGAAGAACTCAGTCATTGCAAGAAGATGAACTCAATCGTTTTGAACATCATTGCAGTACGCTTGAAGATAAGTCTTGAGAATTTGATTCTGTCTTTCAATTTGATCATCAATGTGAGAATGAAACACAATGCTAAGTTTTCGCTTGATCAAAAGATGATAACATAGCAACGTTCAAAAGTATGATGTAAATACAAAATCTCTGTCAGAAACTATATCATCAGAAGTCTCGTGATATCAAACTACTCTGTCAAGAAAAAGATCAATCAGATCAAAAGCAATTATTGTCTTTCAAGTAGAAATGTAGTGCGTCATCTTGAAAAAACGATCAACTACAATCATAATGCTGTCGTAAAAGATATCTGAGATGTTTGTGCTGTCAGAAAGATCAATGATAAAGTTCATGATAATGCTTTCTCATACTCTTTAAAAAATAAGCAAACTATTCAGAAGTTTTCAGATTTTGTGATGTAATGTCTTATGTTGCTAACATGATTTACAGATTTTGTAGTATTTCTTAATGTTCTTATTTGCAAACAATCAGTTGAAGATTCATTGAACAAGCTTTAAACATCATCAAAAGTTGAGATGTTCTGCAAGAAAGCTGTCATGATGTCATCTCATAATTTCTGCTCTAAATTCATTTTATGCAGAGACATAAATGCATTCTTGAAATATCATGATGTCATTTGTGATTTTCTTTGATCAGTTGATCATGAAGACGCTGAAGTCAATTTCAGTATTGCATGTGCTTGAGTTTCTCTTTTTCATTAATTCTTGTACTGTGATGACGAGATGATTCATTTTTTGCTGTTTGCAGATCAGTCGAGTTAAACTTTCAAAAAAATAGCTTGCAAAGTTAACAAAGTTCAAGATCAGAACATTGTTTTGTATCAATGAATTAAAGCATTTATGAATTTTCATAAACTTCAAGACTGCGTCATCTGCCTCATCTGAATCATTCTGAATTGCAACAAAATGACTTTCTGATGCATTCACTTTCTTTCTTGTGAATAAAGCTTTCTTCATTTCTTCAGCAGAATGATGCATAGTTGAATTTCTGTTTTAACTCATGATCAAACATTTGCTCTTCTTGACAGAACAACACATGATTGAATCTTTGCTTTGACTCATGATCAAACATTCACTCTTCTTGACAGAACAATGCATAGTTGAAACTCTGCTCTGACTCATGATTAAACATTTGTTCTTCTCAACAGAATGATGCATAGTCGAAACTCTGCTTTGACTCATGATTAAACATTCACTTTCGTCAACAAAACAACACATAGTCAAACTCTCGCTCTGACTCATGATTAAACATTCACTCTCTTTAACAGAATGACATGTGATTGAATTTCTGCTCTGACTCATGATCAAACATTTGCTTTCTTCAGTAGAAGAATTTATTCTTCTGCATTTTCATCTTATCTGAATGACATTTTTCTCAGTCTCAGCAACAGTGATAAACATCAACTCAATGTTCTTGCAAGAACAAACATCTCTTTTAGTCTCAACAACAGTAGTAAACGTTGACTCAATGTTTTCATGAAAGCAAATATCTTTTCTAGTTTCAGCAACAATAGTAGATCTTGACTCAATGTTTTTGCAAAAGTCAACATCTTCTCAAGTTTCAGCAACAGTAGTAAATCTTGACTCAATGTTCTTGCAAAAGCAAATGTTTTTCTGACGAGAAATAATGATGTTTTGAAATCATCATTGAGATTTCTCGTCAGCAATCGAGAGTTTCTTCAAAGTTTAAGAAACTTCTCTGATTTTTCTTGTGAACACTGATAAGTTGATGATCTTTTCAAATGATTTGATGACTATTTTCTCATGATTTCTGATGCTCAGAGTCTTGAACTGTTGAGTGAAGATGATGAGCGTTGACGCTAACTGATTCAAGAAATCTTTCAAGAGTTCTTTCATATATGCTAGATCACAAGTGAACTTTCTCTCATCTGCGTCAATATCTTTCTCATAGTTAAGTTTTCTTGACAAATCATCAACAAAGTTGCTCACTTTCTTTTGATAGAAGATCTTGAAGTTGTATGCAGTAAATCTGTTGATTCACTTCATCTGTCTGCAAAAGAACTTGATTGTTATCATGAAGTGTTGAAGATTTGCATGATCATTGATTATCTTTATTTCATGTTAAGTCTCTTCTAAATAATGTCTTCAATGATTCATGCTTTCGATGATCATCAGCATTTTCTGATCATGTGCATCATAGTTTCGTTCAATCAATTGTCACTTTCTCGATCAGATGACTACTGAGTGTCAATGTAAATTCTTGAGTGCAATATCTGTTTATTAAGACATCATTGTCTCTTTTGCAAATTCAAAAATGTTCATCTTCAGTCTTATGACTTTTGCAGAATTGAAGTGCTAAAGAACAATGTTTTAAGCAAAGATGACTTTCAGCTTCTGAAAAGTGTTTCAAGCATTGTTGATGAGTTTAATTTGCTTCATCTGTTCTTTGAGAATTCATCTTTTCTTTACATTAGAAAAGAGACTTATTCTGAGATGATCAATCAAGAATGATGCTATTCTTGAATAGTTTTTTATGAATTGATGATAGAAGTTGACAAAGTCAAGAAACATTTGAATCTTTTTCATCATTCTCAATTGTAATCAATCTTGAATGATTTGCACTCAATTCTTCTTCATTGAAATTTCTCTTTTCTTTACTTTATATTCTAGAAAGAATAACTCTTTCTTGAAGAATTTACATTTGAAGAGTTTAATGTAGAGCTTTAGAATCTGCAGTTTGTCAAGAATTTGTTGTATGTGATGAACATGTTTCTCATGAATTTTGCTGAATATCAGAATGTCATTCAGATAAACAAGATAAATAATGTTAAGAAATTTGAACAAAGTCTGATTCATATAGATCTGAAAGAAAGTCGATGCATTGATGAGATTAAAGAGCATCACAAGATACTTGTATAAGTCAAATCTTGTACAAAATGTCATTTTTCATTCATCTTTTTTTTGTATGCAAAGTTTGTTGAACGCGTTCTTGATGTCAAGCTTGATAAATCACTTAACATCTGCAAGATGATTGAGAGCTTCATTGATCAGCGAAAGAAAATATTTATTCTTGAGAATAATTGCATTGAGTTCTTGATAATCAATGTACAATCGCAGCATTTCATCTTTTTTAAATGTAAAGAGCATGAACGTTTCAGCTAAAAAGATAAAGTATCATATCATGTCTGTTCGAAGCTGTTTCTTGATATACATCTTTTGTGCAATGAGTTCAACTGCGAAAAGATTGTACAAAAAGTCTCAAAGAATGATACAACTCTTCTCAATGCAAATAGCGTGATCATGAAACTCATAAGTCGAAAGAACTTTGACTTTTTGAGTGAAAAGATTTGCAAAATTCGCAAATTCTTTTGAAACATTTAAAAATTGATCGACTATCGTACTTTTGATCTGTGTGAGTCGAGAGTTTTCTTCTGTCATTGAAAGACTCAAAGAGTTGTATAAAGCATTTAGAAGTGATTGAATGTGTATTATGAAGTTTTATTGCTCAAGATTCTGAATCAATTAAGCGCTTGAAACTTCTCATTTCTTCTGATGATTATGTTAATAAAAGAACTTGAGAGTGACTTTTCTTGCAAGACTAGATTGATGAATATTGCATGCAAAAAGACTTGATACAAGTCTTGCTTCATTGAACATTGCATAAAATGATTCTGAAACTGTTTTTCAATGAGATAGTTTCTTTCTTTCATTCTGAGCACACAAGATTCTTCAGCATAAGCATTAATGAGCAAACTCATGAATGAAATTATGCTTTTTAAAGAATGAAAGATTTAATATGAGATTCTTTGAAACATATTCAATAATAATAAAGATCTTCAAGATGCAAAGATTGTTTTCATTGAAGTTCTGAATGTTCAGATCAAGCAGTATTGTTTCATGTAGTTGCATTGATTTATCATTGAAGAAAATTCTTGTAAACTTTCAAGAATGAATATTCTCGATCTTATTTAAACGTTTCATAAGACTGTAATGAATCACATTTAGCATACATTCAATGTTTATCATGATTTAAGTTTCAAGAAGATTGAGACGTTCTGACTTAATCTTGATTATGAGAATGAATAATGTTGTGACTGAGTTTGAGTTCTTCGACATTGTCAACGCGTTCAGTTCAACAGACAGTTGACTGATTGAGTTAATTCACTGAGTTTCATACTCTTCAGTTGCTTTCTTCTCTTGAGCAATCAATAGATGAAAGAAATCTATTGAGCTAAGTCTTTTCTTGAAACGTCAATAATGAGAATGTTGTTAGAAGCAGAAGAAGCTTCTGAGAAGAAAGTTTCTGAAAAGATGAATCATGAGTTTGAACAATTCAATTCTGCGTGATCTTTAGATTTGCATCTGACGCACGCTCTCTTGCTGACTCTGTGATATTTTTTCTTTCAAAAGACTGTTTTTCTCAGTTCTGATTCTCATTGCTCTTGTTGATCATCAAAGTATTCTTCTTTTTCTCGACTATCAATTCTCTGCAAAGAACTCTGCAAATTTTTCTTGTGTGATTGATTTTTAAGAAGTAAGTTCGTTTTCAACTGTTGACTCTGCTAAGCATAGTTTAAAGCATGTTGCATGTTGATGTACTTCATCAATTCTCAACAAAACATCTTGCTTTGTTGAGTGAAAGTTAGTATGATTAGCTTAATCTTGTTTAAGAAGAGTAGCTCACTCAGAAATCTGAACAATAGTACTTTCTCAGACTTCATGATCTTAACATGATTTTGAAAATGTGCTCTGTTGAGTTTCAGAAAGAACAACATGCATGTTTGATCGCTTCTTTTTATAATGACATTTCATAGATTGTTCACTTGATTCTGAAGTGACTTTGCATCAAGCAAGCACTGCTGAAGAGTCTTGAAAAACTTTGCTCATGTAATTCTATGATCTTTCTTCTTGACAGTCTTCTCGATCTGTTGAAGATAGTGCATCGCTGTGATCTTTACATATTTCGTGACGGAATCAAGCTTGTCATCGTCTTTGATGTAGTTTATCTTGATGAAGTTCAACTTTAGTTTTCTGAGAAATAACTTCAGATTCTTGTTAATGATGAACTTAAACTTCTTCTCTTTTGAGAACTTATTCAAAAAGATGATCTTAAAAGTGATTGTTTTCTTCTTAAAGAAGTTATCATCAATGAAAGAATTCTTTATGACTTTAGTGATAATTCTTTTGCAAAACTTTGATTCAAGACAATCAGATGCATGACTTCGTCATGTTAAAAAGTAATCAGAGTTCAATGTGCAAAATGCTCAATTCAGATCTTCTAACAGAATAATGTTTTCGATGAACAACGTCTTGCATTAAGCACACATCTTCAAATAATTCTGTTGTCTCTGCAAAATCTTCACGTTGTTGATAATGCTTTGAATTTCATCAAGAGTGATGAACAAGAATTCATGCTCAACAACTTTCATTCTTGTTTGAAGCAATGTACATTGTTTCTCTTTTCTTTCTACATTAATGCAAGCACTTCTGATGTTTTCATTCAACACTACATAATGATGAGTCTTTAATAGATTCTTTAAACTAACGTTTGCAAAATCAGAAGATAATCAAGTCAATGAGATCATGATGTTGACAATGATTGTTTAACGCTGTGCAAGATTCTTTGTTGAATTCAATTGAAACTTCTCTCTATTATTGCAAGAAGTTTAATTAAGCAGAGCGAGTGTAAACTCTGTAAAAATGATGAAAGTAAATGAGATAATGCTCTTGAAAAATATGTGAATATTGCTTTCAAGAAATAAAATGATGATATCAAGAAAGATCATATCTTGATCGTGATGCTTGAAGAGTACATTTACGAAATCAGTGATGATGATTGTTTGAATCAGAAATGCAGAAGCTTCAAGAATAAAAAGAAATTAAGATTTATTATGAAGATTGAGTGTCATATTTGAAGAATTGCTGTTCAGATTAACGATTTTTTTTTGATCATATGAACTATTATCTCTGCAATAAAGTAAAGTGTTAAAATTGTGAGTAGTTCAAGAAATGCACAGTTACACTAAAGAATATGCGCGTAGATAATACGATCAAATTTGATAGTAGCTTAGTAATATTTATTTGTATAGAAAGTTAACACTAAACTATGAAATACAGAAGTGAACTTTTCTCTATATACTCAGAAAACTAAGCTTAAGCATCATCAATGAGATCAGTGAGATTACATGCAACTTATATGAGATTTCTCGAAGATTGTATGTGACTTGAACTCTTATCGTCAATGAAACGTTAAGATTTGTATGTGACTTAAACTTTTATAGATTCAGAGTTTCTGAGAATTGATGATAGAAATTCTTGTAGACTCAGAGTCTCTGAGAATTAACAGTAGAATTTCTCGTAGACTTAGTGTCTTGATTCTCATAGATTCAGATTCTCGTCTGAAAGCTCAATGATAGCGTTGAAGAATAGTTCTTGTGTTTGTTTTCTACTCTCTGAAGAACTCTGACTTTCATAGATTTAAGTTCTGACACGTTGTTCTTGATTTATAACAATTAACTTCTTGTTGATGTGAAAAAGAGTCACGAGCAAAAGTTAAGCACAGAACATGATGAGTTGTTGAGATTTTAGATTTTTCTTGTCAATAGTTGAAAACACATCAGATGAATGATTAAAGCTATCGTTTCTATTGCTCTGTTAACTTAAGCACAAGTCTGTAAAGAGAAAGATCTGAAAGAGTTTTGAGTGATTGAGCTTTATCATTGTATATAAGTTCTAAATCTATAATATCTCTGCTTTTGTCTTTCATAAAGAATTGCACAAGAGTCTTGTTCGCGACAATAGATGTAAATTCTGACTGTTAATAGAATTTGTGATATATTTAATTTCAACAAGATGTACGCAAAGACTGTAGAAGCATGTCATGCTTATTTTAAGCTATATAATTCAAGCAATTCAATTCTTCTCTCATGTATGATCATTCTTGCAAGAACATTCTATTCAAGATATTCATGCAGTCATCAATGAATTCATCATTCTCTGACATAAACAAGTACTTTATGAAGTGATCATCTTGCGATTTAACTATTCAGCAGTAGAGACATTTCGTATTTTGATTCATTGTCTTTGAAACATTGACTTTGTCTGTCTTTTTAACATTGCAGAAAAGAAACAATTCTGTTGACAAGCTTTCAGATTGCTAGTTTTGCGTCATTATTATTGCATATGTACGAGAAATATTAAGACAAATGCATGATTTGAGACGCTGATGATCAGATTGTTGCGTTGTTGAATTTATACTCATAACGCTTATCGCTTTGAATAATCATCAAGATCACGTTGATCTCACACAGAACGTGTAATGCATGAGTCTTTTTGATCGTTTCTCGAGCTCTCTTGTGTAATCTCTCTCTTCTCTGTCTCGCTTCGTTGTTGACAGTCATGCTCTCTGTGATTCAATGAACTTGAGATTATTTATTGAATATCATCAATCTTTATATGAGTGCTTGCTCAGCAGACTTTACTAAATCTTGACGACTCAATTGCAACGATGCTAATGATGAAGTACGACACAGAAAGTTCGCTTTCATTGAGCTGAGCCTGTTTCAGAAAATCATACTTAGATCAAGAATTCAGAGAAAGTTTTCAGTATTTAAGCTTCAGCAGAATAAGAGCAAATAGCAAAAGCTCAAATAAATTCAGGAAATTCTTTTCGATCGCTTTATGACTTAGATTCAAAGTAGAGCGAGCAAGTGCTGACTATTATGTTCAACTCTGACTGATGCTGACATGAGCAGAGATAGTCATTTCTCTACTGTGTTCAACGAGTGTCAGGCATAGCGAGAGAGTCTCAAGCGATATGTTCTACGTAAGAAGATAGTCATAAATAAATCTTAAGAAGTTAGAGTCTGAAATGACATCAGAAGAATTCGCACTAATGATGTTCTTGTATGAAACATCGTTGCATTCAGATGTCTAGAATCTATTTGAACTCTCTGAAAGCTTAATGAACGTTCTATCTTTGAATGACGTAAATGCATGATAAATCGACTCATCTTTAAAATATTTTACAGATCTTGAATACATCATCATCATATTTTTAAATGACTTCGATGAAGTACGACACAAATAAGGCGAAATGACAATGTAACTATGAGGCAGAATTAGGCTGCAGATGAATGATATGTCACACTTGACTTTTAATTCTTTGCATTTTACTATTTCAAAAAGAATCAAGAATTGATATTTGTTCTGTTTTCATTGATCTGATTTGCAATCATGAATTGTATCTATTAAAAATACTTCTAAGTACTGAATTGAGAGTGATTCTTCATTCAAATCAGATTCTTTAAACATTCATTCAGATTTCTTTCAGATTAAATTCAGAGAAAAGTAATTTGACATACATCTTTTGAGTGTACACTCTTTTGTTGTACACTCTTTTGTCATACATCTCTTGAGTGTACATCTCTTGAGCGTACACTCTTTTGTTGTACACTCTTTTGTTGTACATCTCTTAAGTATATATTTCTTGAGTGTACATCTCTTAAGCATACACTCTTTTGTTGTACACTCTTTTGTTGTACATCTCTTGAGCGTACATCTTCTGAGCATACATCTTCTGAGTGTATATCTCTTGAGCGTACATCTCTTAAGCGTACATTTCTTGAGCGTACATTTCTTGAGCGTACATTCTTTTTACATACATCTCTTGAGCATACATCTCTTGAGCGTGCATTCTTTTGACGTACATCTCTTTCTCTTTTCTCAAGACTCATTTCTAACTTTCAAGATTTATTTCTCAATCAAAATCTGTCTCTCAGCTATGATCTGACTTATTGTTGCGAGACTGATGCATTATTTCTCTGACGTGCTATTCTATTGCATGCAGTCTTGTTGAAATTTTGATATTGAGTTTATTTGATTTATGTAACTCTCGATTCATCTATTATACGTATATTGAGACTGAGCTCTGTGCAAATTGCTTATTTTGAATTGCAATAAACTTTTCTAAGATACAATACTTGATATTTGTGAATAGTGATGATGATCAACTAAATTTATGTATACATTCTCAGCATACTATACATCATACATATATCGTCTCAGCGTTACAAATTATGAAAGAGACAAGATATTTCAATCAATCTTAGCTGCTCTCAATGCAATAAAAACATGCGATGCAAGACATGTGCTGAGCGATTTCTGAGAAAGAAAATCATGCTTAATTTTCTGAGCTTAGCAGAAATTTGAGATTGACAGTGAGAAAATAACTCATCTTCTTTAGATTATTCAAAGACTTGTTCTGAGTTGCGATCAGAAAATCGCGAATTTCAAGATTTTCTTTTCATTTCTCAACGTTTTTCAATTCAATGAAGTGAGAATCAAGAAGATATGTTTTCAACTTTATCAGCTTCATCATGACAGCTTCAAGACTATGAATATCATCTCATCTGTTTTTCTGAGTAAGTTTTTTATTATAGACAAATGAATCGTTGACGTTGATTAAAAAACGTTAGCAATTACGATATAAATTTGAAGAGACTTATCAATTTTTGTTGTGAGCGTGTCTCGTTACTTTAAGTTAGTCTAAACATAAATTGTGTTAGACTATTATAAATTAGTACAGAGCTGATGTTGACACGCTAGTGATTTAGCGCGTCTTTGTGAATATAAAACTCTCGACATGTTGCATCTTCTTTCTTCTTTAGCTTTGAACTTCTAGTTAGAATACACTCATATGATTCGCTCTATGCAGACTCATAACAATTTTCATCATTTCTTTCAGATTGAGAAGAATTGCGCTGCAGTTGAGCATATCATAAGCGAGCGAGAATTTCTCATGTAAGTAAAGAAGTTTGCTCATCAACTGTTTGTAAACAGTGAGCAGATGCAGAACAAATTTGCAAGAGAAATTCTTATCTTCTTACAGATTGTCGTGATCTGAAATGCTTTCAAGAAGTCTGAGAGAATATCAGTGATATGTTGCAGCAAAACTTTCATCTGTTTATAAATGAAGATAACTTCATTTCTCTCAACGTACATGTCTTTGAGATTGACGAGATGATTACTTCTGAACTGAACGTGATGACTGAAAGATTCATCGAGTCTCTTACGTCTTTTGATAGCAACAAAGCTACGTCAATTGATGTCATCGTACTCAATGACAGCTGATTCTGCCTGATCAAGAGTCATGATTTCGTGATATCATTATTGTGAGATGACTTGAATAAGAGGCAGTTCATTCGTCTTTTCTGCTCAAGCGTCTGTTTAATCTCAACAAAGTTTCTTGAGTTTTGACAGTCATGAACGAGATTCAGATTTCAGAGCACGCTTCTTTGAAAGATGCAACGACGCTTTTGAGTCAGTGAATGTAGCGTTTTCTGTGACTTCGCTGCTGTTGATGCTATCGTGCATCTGCGTGAGACTAAAATTTCTCATTTGAGTGAGAAGTCTCTTTTGCTCAGACATGTTCTTGATCTCAAATTTAATCTGTCTTTAAAGAACAGAAGAGAGAAGAACTCGTAAGTAGATGATATAATGATCATCTTTAACATAAGAGATTCTCAAACAGAATTCAAGCGAGCAAAACAAGTTCTTAATTATTTTGAGATCTCTTAGCTTTTTCGCACTAATTCGCAAAGTAAGCACGTCAACGAGCTTGAGTGAGAATCAACTGAAGATTACTGAGAATTGAGCTGAAAAGTTAAGTTCTTGCAGAGCGATGATCTACAAGCTGATGACATCTCTCATGATCAATTTTATGCTCATTTCTTGAAGTTAATCTACAGTCTTAGACGTTCAAATTAATGATCATAAACGACGTTGTTTATCAAGCGATTGATATTCAAGTTTCAAGAATCTCATCTCATCATCAAGACATTTCTTGATTAGATTTTTTAGCTTGTCTTGAACTCGTTCATTAATCAAGACTGCAACAACGTTAGCTCATTTACTTGTGAAGAAGACTCTTGTATTTATCAGTGATCAGAACGCTTTCTCTGATCATATCAGACTGCAATTTTACTTGTTCATGCAAGACTCTTGATAGATTAATCTTCTCATTTTGATATGCTACGCGTTGATGCTTTTCAACGTATTGAGAGCTGAGTTTCAATCGTTCGCGTCGAAAAAAAATCGAGATATAAAGCATCTGACATTTCTTGATCAGCTGAATTCTCAAAATCGCATTTAAATTCAGCTCACATATTCATGATTCAAAGTGTTCTTTCTCAATGCTTTATCAAGTAATTCTATCTCAGACTTCTCGTTCTCTGAATTTGTTAAATGTCTCAAATCATTGAGAATAAAGAAGATGTATCTAGATCTTGAAACTGTCACAGCAAATGAAGATTACGCGTTCAAACTTCGAAACGATTGAAGTCTTGAATCAGATTTTTCATAAAAGACAGCTGAGTCGCGATATCATACTCAGTAGCAATCATGAGAACTTTGTCGTAATCTTCGACAGACTCAATCAAGTTGTGCAATTCACTAAACATTACTGTTCAAAAGTCAGATGATCTCGCGTTTTCTGAACTGTTGATAGCGCAGTCAAAGAGTCTATGTGATTCTTCATGAGCTGACTCGATCTTGAATTCTTGATAATTCTCAGCGCAGTTTAGCAGCTTTTGTGTGAAGTCATGTCGCGACTCAATCAATACATTCAGCGAAGAGATTAAGTCATCATGTCATGAAGTAATTATGAACGAATGACTCTGAAACAAAGACGATTAACTGACAAAAGAGATTCAGATGTTGATGTACTGTCTCGCTTGAAAACTTCATGATCATGAGAGAAAGATGATCATTCTAATGATGTTGTTTTGCTTTGCGATCAAGACTCAAGAGCAGTCACGATGAAAAGCAAGATTTTTATAAAGTATAGTGAAGAATTTCAATGTCAAGATTATACAAAACGTGTTTTCAAAAGTTAACAAGTAGATGTGTAAAAGCTTCAAGCTTAAGAGAATGTACATTCAAAGAACATAAGCTATATCAATCATCAACACTTGATGACTACAAAGAAAGAGCTCGTATGATGATGAACGAAAGAAGCGTTCGCATAGAAGAAGCATTGCAATCATGCAGACAATGATCTATGATCAGAATTTAGCAGATAGATCTGACTCAGAAGAAACATCGCTCATCATCAATTCGTACATCGACGTCGATTCATCAAGAAAGTGAGATGAAGTTGAAATTACATGAATAATCACATGAAGCAATGCAAAGAGAGCAGACATTATCTCTGTTGACGCATGAAAATCACGATACGTAAACAAGAAAAGATTAAAAATGTCACAAATGAAGCTTAAATGACATTCAAAGTAGACAGACATCATGTTGATCAATGATAAATGCTCTGCACGAACGCTTACTTGAGTCACATTAGACGCTCAAAAAATAAGACAAAGTATGTTCATCATCGAATAAATCAGCTGAGATGAGACGTGCGCTCAAGTTCAAGGCTCGAGAAATCGATGTTGTTGAACAATCACAAAGAGTAAGACGTGCTTGTGAAGCAAAGTGTTGTAATATGCGAGCAGTCTGATTAGATAAACAACGAAACGAATGATGAGAAGAAAGATAATGCTGTCGCTTGCAACAATTGCATATAGTTGCGTTGTATTCATGTCTTCGCGCAAGAATGATGACATCACAACGCAGATTAACTTATTAGATGAATAGTTGAAGAGCACGAAAGTCTTCTCATTTTCAAAGATTCGAGAATCTTATATTGTAAAACAGAGCAACTGATTCAACTCTTGAACAGGAAAATGATTTAAGTCTTCTGACAGTTTATTCAAGTTGCTTTATCAAGAGATCTTTTGAGAGAGATGATATATATATTCATCTTTGATAAATACTCTCAAGATCAATAGAGAGATAGATATCGTTCAGATCTGTAATTGTGAATGAGCGAGAAAGAAATTCAAGCTGCATCATTTAACTAATCATGAAAAACCTGTCAATGAACAATCTGAACATATTTCGTGAAAAGAGTCAAACGTTTCGCGAATCGTTCAAGATTTCTCTCGATAAACTTCAACATGAGAAGCATCGCGATAACGTGCGTCAATTTAACGAGAAGAACGTGTCAAGATTGATGAACGTTTTTCGCGCAGAAGATTGCTTGCGTCGCGATATTGAACATTACATGTCGACGCTGATCTTTCGCTTTTCGCTGTCAAAAGACTTGACTCGAACTGATAATGTCTTCAGCGAGTCGTCGTTATTCAACTCAGAACAGATGATAATCTACTTACATGAGAGACATCACTTGAAAGCGACTCAACGATTTCTGATTGAGAATGATCAGTGATGAATTGTGAATCTCTACTTGAAAGATCAGAACAATCTTCGTCAAAGCTTTCACTCACTGACATCAATGAAGATCTCGCGATTCAGATGAAGAATGTTTTGCGTGAAAAAGATTTCAACTCTTTCAGACATCATTCTGAGGAAATTTTTCGTTAAATTCGTCTTTTCGCTCTGAGTAATAACAGCGCTTGAAGAAACAAATGACTTTGCAGACTCTTTATCAGTATGCAAAGATTGATCTTTCGACTGAAAGCATTATCAACAACATTTCTTGAGAGTCTTGATGCTTTCACTTCGTTCATTGATCTGTGATCAGCTTTTGACGTTGACACTTACTCTTGCATCTCGAATCTACACTGCTCAGAGATACGAAACATATGCTTTAAATCATCATCACTGTCTAATTGATAGCACAGAAGCTGACACGCTGTCTGCGTTGAATCAAGAAAACTTGAGTTCATATCATTGAAGTGCGAGAGAATAATCAGCTTCAGCTTGATGCTAATATGATCAACATTCTACAGAGTCACTGCTTCTGTCAATCATCGAAAGATTATATCTATGTTCACATGCAAATGCTTGCTGATGATATTCTACCTGCATTTCAGACTGATGATCAGCATACTCTGATTCTCAAGCGACTTGACTTTATTGAATACGTCATTTCATTCTTTCACACATTCGTGAAAGACACAATGTATCTGAAACCTGATGTGAAGATTCTGAAGATGATCTTATCTGCGAAGTGCAGAGACTCTTTATCTCAGCACTTTCAAGTTCTTCACAACTTGCAAACAGATATGAATATTCAGACGAGCGAATTCTTTGTCAAGAATTGATTCTCATCATCTTCTCTGTGATCATTCTGAATATCTTATCATTAGTTGTGACTCTTTGCACTTCAACATTTTTCTGTCATGAGTGATCAAGTCTTTTGAAAATTCAACATCAAGAAAACTGCAGAATCTATGAAAACACAGCAGCGATGATGATATGAGATTTTCGTTCTTGCGTTTCAGCTGAAATATCAACGAGTTCAATGAAGATATCGCGATCTTAAAGCAGTCAACGATCAGATTATTGACGACTGTGTGCGCAGTCTCTTGTCGACAAAATACTATCGCATCGATGTCAATTGCATGCATCAAATCATGCAGATTGCTTGTTAACTCATTGAAGATGTTTCGCTTGTTCAAAGAACGACTCATTCTTCGAAGCTGACGTTCAATCATGATGATTGTGAGTTCAACATATCTGATCAATGTGACAGATCATTTGATCACACTTTTGCTGCAGACGAGAATAAGCTCTTTTATAACTACATATATTCAGAGTCAAACGTTGTTCAGCTCAAGCGTTACTTGATGTTCTTTGTCATCAAACAAGATTTCTTTCACAGCTTTTTTGACAGCACATCAGATGATTTGAATCAGCATTCAAAGCAGAAGACATATAAAGACGACGTTAATAACAATAGAGTTCGCGATTTCATCAGTCTACAGTCACAGAATTCAGAATGTCAGTCATTCAGCAATTGTTCTTCATCGTCAACAACTGTATCAGATTCAGAAGTCAGTCAAGAACAGAAAGCTCATTGCAATGATAATGATCTTGATCATGCAATCATCTCATCAAGAGCTTCTCAGAGAACAGTCTCATCAATGCAAGTCACGACAGCGACGACTGTTAATGATTGATCTGCATTTGTGACAAATGATCAGTCTTCATCAATCATCATTGAACCTGAAGTGAAAACATGAGAGAGAGCTGTTTAGTTAGTTGAAGTCTCACGCCTTTTCTTCAATAAAGAGATGAATGCAAAGAAGCACTCTTTCAGCGTGCTTTTTTTGATCGAAGATAATAGCTTTCGTCATCATGAAGTCAATGTCTTTGATAAATCTTTTATAATTAATGTCTTAAGACTGTTTTCTGACTTTCGCTTCATGATGCGAAATAATGATAAAAGATTAAAAATGACAGTCTCAGCTACTATCTTGAAAGAGACTTGTTTGAAGCATCTAAATGCAATGCTTTTGATCTCACATCACAAGGTTCAAGAATTTGTTAATCGATTTGATGATCATGATCAAGAGAAGCAGCTTTAAGTGCGAAATTGATGAAAAGCATTCTATTAAAGTGATTTTCTTTTCTAACTTTAATCTTGACGTGCAATCTGAAAATTTCAGCGCTAGATGCGCATTGCTTGAATTGATCTCTCAATTTTCTTTATCAGCTTGTTGAACTCTGCGAGCGAAAGAGCATGATCATTTATTCATTCTTTCAAGCGATTCTCTTTATTTGCGAGCTTTCTCAAAAAAACGGTCTGAATCTCTAAAAGACATTCAGTGACATCTAGCGCTCTGAGATAATTCTGAATCAATGTCAATTGTTTCTTCAAGTTCTTGTACTGCGACTCTCTCTTTCTAAGATGCAAGTTTTTGCGTTGTTGAAGATCTTGAAGATGTTAAGAAATTCTTTGAATTGTCTTGTTGAATCTTGTATATTGACTTGCATTGATTTATAGTCTTAAGAGAAATGAAGAATTTTTGTCTGTTGAATCGCAAGATCTTGAGCTAAATTTCAACATGTTGATTGAGAATGAATCAAAACTCGCTTCTAACTTTCAGAAGATCAGATCTGTAACTTAGCGCTGACTTTATACTTTCGATTGAAAATCTTGCGTATAGTCTAAGAAATTGCACAAGAATCACAAAAAGTTCGTTGCTTAAATTGCATTTGATCACTGCGAATTGTCTCAATTCAAGAACTCACTGAGCAGCTTAAAGTTTATTTGCATTCTCTTTTTTCAATTATTCGTCAAAACAGTAGACTAGTCAAGCATGCTATCGAGATAAGCTCTCAGAGATATCAAGATGAGCTCTTAGAAATATCAAGATGAGCTTCAAGAGAATCGAAACGAGCTACACATGATCAGAAATGAGAGCTTTCTTTCATGATGCTGCTTACTGAAGATGAGTGCTATTCTGAATGTCACTGTTCGTCATCTCTTTTAAGTACTTTCACAACATCACACATCAACAAAGCAGAAGTTTGATCTGCAGAAGAGACTTGTCAACATTTATTAATGACTTTTGAAATTCGCAAGATAAGATCTACAAAAGTCTCGTACGATTACTGCTAATCTTTTTCTTCTAGTTTGAGTGTTGTCTGCAAACTTTGATAAAGAAATCAAATTTTAATAGAAACAAGATTTTATATTGCAGAATCTTAAACGTTCTTCGCGTTGAAATTCAACGACTTTTCGAAAATGATCGAGTCACAAGTAAAGTTATGAATAGAAGTAAGAACAATCTGATCAATGTTATTTATGACAAAGCAATCGCGAAGCAGAAAAATTTCTTGACGACAAAGCATACAACATCTATTGATGAGAACGAGACTGATTGTAGTGAATCATCATCAATAACATACTCGCAAGATGAGTTTCACGAAAATGTTTTCTTCAGCAGTCTCTTGCAGTCTCTCGATGATGTTTCATCTTGAATAATGATCAACGAAATCGAGATTGATTCTTCTCACGAAAATTCTTCTTCGAGCAATGTCTTGCCGTCGCTCATTGAAGTCGCGAAAGATATCGAGCAGAAACTGCAAGAGATTGTCAAAAGTATAAAGAAGACAGGTAGAATCATTGCATTTATTGACGTCAAGATCAGTACTAATTATGATATTTCTGTAAGTATAATTCTGAATTCGCGTTCATTTCTGATTAACAGTAATTCAGAACTTTCAATCTGAAAATGATCTTCATAAAACAAATCGAGAACTTTTCGAGAGAGAAGCGCTAGACGACGAAGAAAGAAGAAAAGAACTATACATCTGCTTAAGTGAAATAAGAAACAAATCGAGATTTGAGAATCTTGTTCAAATGAATGCGCACAGATTTTTTCAAGTTCTTCAAAAATCTGAAAAACTTTAAAGATGCTACACTCAGAATCTTGATGAACTTGAGATAAAAGTAGATCTGAATGCTGATATTGAATCTAAGAATTGCAACGTGATTCAGCTTCATAATAATTTGAATTTCTTTCGATGCTCTTATTGCAGTCATCTGATGAATTAAAACGTTACACATGAATCATCTCTTTGCTCTGAAGCGAAGCTGTCATGCCTTGAGTGCGAATCAAGAATAGAATCACGACGAAAGAATGAAACGAGAACAAACATTCATATTAAACATCTGCGATCTAATGTTGTTTTCTTACACGATATTGACGATTCTTGAAGCGAGATAAAAGCAAATTTTATCGACAAAGATTCAAGCTTAAGACTTGATATTCTTCTGATCATTGAAACATCATTGACAAGTGAAGATTCGCGATACGAACTTAAGAGCAAGCTAATCTCGACAATACGTCAAAGTGATGAAAATGTCATTTATATCAATAATAAATTCTCACTCAAAGCATTCGCGAAGTCAGTCGTCGATCACATTCTCAAGATGAACTGCGATCTATGAGTGCAAGATCTTGTCGTACGTCAATCTTTCTTATAAGACAACAATGTTGTGAATGTTTCTCTGCATCTTTTTCGTGATCTTGATTTTCAGTCGACAGCGCAAACTGTTGACGAAGTCATTCAAGAAGTTGAGCTCAAGCTAATATCGTTAAATAATTATTTCGACTATTTGTTTAGAATCAGAACGAGCGAAGAAGTTAAAGAAGAACTCAATTGCTTTCTCTCACAGCATTGACTTTCGACATTTCTTCTAATGTGCATCTTATCACTCTTTGAATGAGATGAATTCACTAGAGTTCTGCATAGTAAGCATGTGAACTTCAAAAAAGATGATGTTCACAGATCAAAGATGCTGAAAGAATCTTTGTGACTCATTGAAAGAAAACATACTTGCATAATTCTTTCATACTGCTGTCATCAACACTGAATTCTGATTATGATAAATATTCAGATCGAAATGATTACTTACTACAACTCACTGACTGATTATGATCTGCGTGACTGTTGTGAATTTATAGAGACGCAGATAAAGCGTGTTGATGAAAGGTTTGATCATGACTATTCGACGTGAAATTCTTCAGTTGAAGGCGTCAGTATGTTTTTTCATTTCTAAGATTAATTGATTAATGAGTTTCTCAGTCTTCGTATCGACAAACTAACAACTCAAACTGCAAGATATATCTTCTAGAAAATGCAAGACGTCTCAGTCAAGATGAGATCATCAAAGAAACGTTGATCAATGCAGATAGCTTAAGACTTTTTTATACGCAGCTTTTTCTAGCGCGATCTTTTTATGAAGCTAGCGAGCATATTATGCTGAAGAGCATTCTGTATTTGAAATTCTCAAGATTATGACAAGTTGATACAACGTCTCGTTCATATGCATTCTTGCTAGATTCTACAAAAGCGAAACGAAGAAAGTTACAGCTTGAGAACATGAAAGCTCAGACTGCTGCAATTGAAGAAAGTGACTCTGACTGAAATGAAGACGATGATCAACAACTGAATCTTGTGATTGTAAAAACTAAGATCTCAAATCTCTTTGCTTTCTCTTTATTCTGTTTCTGAATGAAGTATCTAAAGCGTTTCTTCAATTGTTATATTCAAAAGATCAACACTTCAATGAGATTAACTTGAGCTTTTCATCTGCTTCAGATGATCGCAGATTTCAATTGTTCTGCACATTTCGTGACTTTGAAGAATGCTATCGCTTGTTATCGAGTGCTTGCGTCAGAAGAAATTATAAACGCATCGCTCAACTTATTTACTCACTTGTACAAAGTGAGTCTATGAACTGAGCATCTTGAGTTAATCAATGCGATTCTTCAACGCTTCGCTTGCGCTCATTTTACGTTACTTATAAATGAAGAGACTGATCTTTTTCAAGACAGATCTGAGCAGCTTGTACTTTCACGTCAATTCGCAGTCATCAAATTCATCAAGACGATGATAATCAAGATACACTTAAGCATGAAAGAATGAAACTCATCTAACAATGCTGCTGAAAGATTCACGTTCTTGAACGTTCAGCGCAATCTCAGAAGATAAAGACGAGATGAAGCTATCTGATCTATAATTCAAAAGCGCTTCTCTTTTCTTGCTCTTCTCGCTCTGATTTCATATCATTTGCAAGTTCTGCTCTGCTTTCAAAGTATTTCGAAATCTTGATAAGTTTTTGCGAGCTTTGATCAGCATCTACTAATTTTTTACAGTTTTCAAAACAAGATTTTACGAGATGCTTGAAGTCTCTTCATTGAAGCTTTAGTTGAGCTTTGCTCAAGTCTTTCAAGATACGTATCGAGTCTAGCATATCTCTTTGACGTTCTCTCTAGTTTGAGCAGTCTAAAAAGTCGTTGATTCAGCATAAAGCTCGCAACTGATGATCAAATTCGAAATGCTGCTTCGAACTTAAAACTACTGTTGAATGCGTTCAACTACGCAGATGATTCTAACTGCAATGAAGTCGCGTCAGCTGAAAGATATGCAAACTCTCTTTGAAACTGATAGAATTGCTATTACTTCTCAAAGTAACAGTACTATGATTGACACATAAACGTTTTCATTCATTCTATTACGAATCTTCTATTAAATCAAACATTCAAGTATTACGCACTACGATACAACGTGTTACTTTTAAGATAAATTCAACGAAAGAAACATTGTTTCAATGATGCTTGAGAAAATCTTGTTACTTTCAAATGTTTATAACACTCTTTGATTAAATTGACAGTCTTTGTCAAGATCAGTTTTCAAATGTTTTCTATTCATCTCTTGAGATTTTCTCATGAATTGAAATCTAGTCAATCAGTAATGTTTCACACATTGGTCGTAGATGTATGACATATGATGAAGAAGCTCACTTAACAATTTAGATTCATTTGAGTAGCGCGTAATTCAATCTCTCTGACAATTTCGTATGAATGCTTCAGAATGTTAGTCATTCTTTCTTAGTGATACTTACTTTGACGTCGTAGTCATTTAAAGCGTCTCAAATGAGTAAAACGATCTTGAAAGTCTCTTGCAGCAAATTTATTGTTGTATGTTAAGACTTTTCATAGCACGAGACTTGCTGCTGCAAGATTTTGTTCTCTTCTTTCAATTTTCGTAGAGTGCTTGATTGCTTCATTCATTGATATTCATCTATCATCTGCAATAATAATCTAATTGAGACACGTTCATTCTGCGTCATCAACTTCAATGTATCATATAAATTGTCTGAGACAAGACTCTGACGTGCGCAGTTGTCATTCATCATTAATCAAGTCAAGAAAGAGTTGTCTAGTAAATGATTGACGACGAAAAGTCTTTTGACATCATTGCTTGACACTTAAATTTACTGACACTACAGCTGATGCTGCTTCAAGTGAATCAACTCAAGATTTCTGTGACTATTGAGAGATTCAAAACGATATTCGATAGTCAAAATCAATTCTCTTTCTTCGTCATAAATATCAAGCTAGCATCTTATTCGCGTTTTCATTTTGATTTCTCTGTGCTAAATTCAGTATCGAATTCGAAAAGATTGCTCAGAGTAATCATAATCGCGATGCTGTGTTCATCATACTTAGAAGAATATAATCTCATCTCTCATCATAAAAGTGATTTGTTAATCATTTTAATATCTGTGTGAAGACTTCATTCAAGCACAAGTCTGTCGAGATTCTTTCAAGAAACTTCATTAACAGTTTCATTTGCTTTAAGTCAGTTCTCTGCACATACTATTCTTTGATTGTATTTCTTTGACTTTTGCAAGTGAGTTCTCGCATAATTTTCTGCATAGTCTATCTCTATTTTCTTCAGAGACTCATCACTAAATATTCTAGACGCTTTGATCATAAAATGAAGAGCATCTTTCAGATCATTGTATTGAGTCTTTCTGATCTGATAGCTGCAAGTTCATTCAACTTCTCACTCATCGCTACTGAGACTGTGATCTCTAAAAGAGACAGTTTGATTCGAAATGTTGTTTCAGTTACAAGTGCTTCACGCTCTCGAAGTACTAAGATCATCAATAGCTCAGGCGATTATATGATGATTTTAATCACTAATGCATACGAAACTTAACTGTCTCTCTCGTTTGCTTCAAACGCTGATGAGTTGTTCTCGTTAGAGAATTCGTCAGTCATCATTCTTCTCAATGCTTCATCAACTCAGTATGTATTTTCAACTGAGTGAGCGAAAAAAATATATGTTGATTCTAACATCAATTCTCTGAGCAGCAAAATCGAAGGCAGCATTACAGATTCATTCAATATCAATATCAGCTACGTGAATGACTATTTCATACTCATAACTTGCTCTTTCAAAGACGTGTCAATCTTCGACTGCAATCTCAATCTATTCAAGCAGTTCAATATCAAGTGTAATAGTTAGATGAACAACTCTGTATATCTTAACTTCGCTCAGAACATCGTCAATGAATCTACTTCGCTCTTTTTCGCAGCTTATGCTGAAACTGTCTACACTTATTCTAATGACAATGAAGCAAATGTAAGCAATCTTCAAAGCAACTTGATTTCTTGTTGTATCGACACGAAATGCAAAGCGTCGTCACGACAACTATTTAAAATGAGAACACTCAACTCTCAATCTGCTAAGTTGAATCTTGAAAGAAAAATTTGACATCATCATTATTGATCATGATTTCATGTTCACAGATAGATTTCATTAGATCAGTCAAATAATTACACGCAGCATATTTTAGTCACTCTGAGTGATATTTATTCGCTGCACAATTCATGTGAAGATGAGAAATGACTTGATTCTTATGATTGAAGACAGTATATAGTTTTCATTTGACTAAGTTAGAATAGATTTAGATGCTCGAATTGAATTTTCATATATCAGTATAGCGCGTGATGATTTCATCATCTCACAACGCTCATATCTCTTATCTTACTCATTGCTTGAATTGAGATAATGAAACGAAAATCTGTAATCTTGTTCAATGTGTCAGTTGCATTATCAGAGATTTACTTGTAATAAGATGTGACAGAGAACAAAAAGTGAATTGATCAAACTCTTGACTCTTGTACTCATCATATATTGATTCTCTAAATTTATTATGAACGATGAAAAGAATTCAAGTGGCATGACAAGCTCGATAGTTTCAAAAAGTTAATGCATTTCGTTTCGCTTAAAGATAAATCTTAGCTTTATTATCAACTTAAAGATAAAAGTTAATCTGTGAAGCTCTTTCATCACTATCACTTGAATTTCAGTACTTGAAGTAAACTGATCGCGTCAAGTCAAGTACTTGAGTTCAAGTCAAGTATTCAACTTGAAAAGTGTTGAGTAGAATTGAAATTTTTTTGAAAAAGTGTTGAATCAAGTTGAGAAGTTGAATTTGAGAACTCAGATTGAGTTGAAAAGCTTGATTCAACAACTCGACTTGATAACTCAACTCAACTCAACAAGATATTAGATAAATGTTAATAGCTTGATCAAACAGTCTACATGATTTCTCTTCATGACTTTCTATCATGTTTTCTCGTCATGACTCTCTATCAAAGTCAAACAATCTTCATGTTTTCTCATCATGTTTCTCGTTATGTTTTTCTTCATGTTTCTCTTTATGTTTCTCTTTATGTTTCTCGTCATGATCTTCTATCAAACAATCTTCATGTTTTCTCGTCATGATTCTTTATCAAACAATCTTCATGTTTTTTTGTCATGTTCTCTTTATGTTTTTCTTCATATTCTTCATCATGACTTTCTATCAAACAATCTTCATGTTTTCTCTTCATGACTTTCTATCAAAAAGATAATGCAAAAGTTGAAAAAATTTCTATATTTAGCTCTCTTGATGTTAAGCTTGAGTTCTTGATGAGTTGAGTTGAGTTGACTCAATTTCTAGTCGAGTTGAGTCGAGTCAAGTTGAAAATAGACTCAATTTGACTTGAGTTGAATTGAAAATGTGAGCAATTCAACTTCAAGTTGAGTTGAATTCAAAATGTCAATTCAAAACTTGACTTGATGATCAGTTTAACTTAAAGAGAATGAATGAAAGATCAAAAGACTTGTTGACAAGAAATGAGCAAGAACTATGAACATAAAAGATGATGAAAGAACATATGACTGCTCAGAAATGATTTAGAAAAAACTCAATGCTTATTACAAAAGTTTAAAACACATAGTTGAACATGTCAAAGATTTATGTCACGCAAAGCAACATGAGTAGCAGCAAGTGAATTAGAATTGTTTTGATTTGTCATGCAGAATCAAGACGTTATGCAACTGATTAAAGAAAGATGATATGAAATTCACTATTCTTTCAACTGTCTCACGTACTTCGACTTGAAAGAAATGTCGTTTGTGCTTACTCTTTCAAGTATTCGTAGAAATCATTTGCGAATCTTCATCACAAAATCACATCAAGAAAGCAAACGAAGACAATTGATCACTTTGCTTCAATCATGATACTTCACTTTCTTGACAGTCAGTTTGCCTCTTGAGTTCTTAATTGAAGAATTCGCTTCTCTTGATAATAACATATTTGTCATATCTAAGCACTCAGTCGCGACGACTGAAAATAATGATGTATCTAATTCGAAAAATCTCTTCTGCTCGTAGCTGTTTGAACTGTTCTCAAACATAACACTGTTAATAAAAGCTTCTTTGTCAAGAAGATAGTTTATGACTTCAATATGATCAGAAAAGTCTTGAATCGCAGCAAAATGAAGAAGCTGCTCATGCTTGATAGAGTTGTCATAATTGAACAAGATTCGTATAATTTCGAATGATGCATCGCGAACAGCTATTGAGAGTGAAGTTATATCAAAATCATATGCAGCATTAGAATCAATGTCATGAGAAAGAAATCATAACGTGAGTTTAGTATCTTTGATAGTCAGTCTTGCTTATCATTAATTGAATATCTTCGTTTGATAATATAGAGAAATCTTACGAGAGCGCTGAAGACTGCATTCGACTGAGATACATATTGATATTTCATTTTCTATTCATATAAAGCTACAGAATTGAATACGCGTGATACTCAGCGATCAATGCGAAATACATCAACTGCATCAATATCACGTTCAATAGTAGATAACGCGCAATAGTGACATTGTTACGTCTAATAGTCTCACGTAGATTGTTGACTTCAAGCTCATCTCTATCAATTTGTTCGTTGATTGATCAATCAAGTCAGTGAATCTTAAAGATAGATTGAACTTCGATTAAGTTTTTGAAGACATAGACTTCTTGCATTGTTTTCGTCTTGAACTGATTCTTCATTCATTGATCTAGATCAAAGTCAATCACGTATTCATCATTGATAGCGAATTCATGAGACGTGTTGAATGAGATCATAAAGCTTGTTTCTTTCATGAGCTTCAACTCATCTTCGATGATAAGATTATCAAGAACAAGCATAGTTTTTAAGACAATCGCAACTGAAAGAAGTATCGTTGCAACGCTTTCATGCTTAAAAAAACGCAAGTATCTTGAAAAGCAAGACACAAATGCACTAAATAAGATTTCAGTCATGCACACTAACAGCTCAATTCTGAGAGCGTTGAATACAAGCGTACGCATTGCACATCTTGCACGTCTTGCAAATCGCTCTATAGAATTACATGAGATGCGCTCACTGAGAGCGATCATCGTTGATATACATTTAAATCTCAACGATAGACACACTTCAAATCATCATTGAGCTATTTCGAAGAAGACTATTTCACACATACGTCAATGAACTGTCTCATCTCTTAAAGATGATTCTATTATGTATCTTCAGCTCATCTTCTCATTGTTGAAGAGTAACATTGTATCTCACTTGCAACTTAAGCATAGTAGAAGCGAAAATGTATGACTCATACGTTGACGTTGAAATGAGTCTGCGTGACTCTGTTTAGATTCTGAGTGTCATTATAAAAGTTTCAGATTCATTTTCATTAGATCTCAATCATGCAGTTTCTGCTAGTGAATCATGACATATTGATAATTGTGCAACGACGAGCAATCAACATCATGCTGCTTCAAATACATGCTTTTTACAGATTAAAACTCTCGCTGTCATCTACAACTGATACGAAAATGAACGACTTTCATGAACTTCAATATCGAATGATTATTTTTCATATAAGCGCGTCAATCTTTGAGCAAGATAAGATGCGCGTCAGAAAGCTCATGTAATCATCAGAACTCAGTACATCATTCGATGTGATTCACTATAAAATCACAGGAAATTAATGCGAAAGTGAGTTCAATGAGTTTATTTCGATGATGTCTTGAAGAACTTTGCAGCTGAGAAGCTCACTGAGATATTGAGCACGACATCACACGCTTTGTTCTTGACGAAAAGATAGACTTTCACATTCTGATGTAGAATCATGACTAAATCTTTTTTGAATGATCGCGATTCGCGAGACTCAAGTATAATATACTTGACGCGCTTCAATTGTATGTCTCACTGTTTGAAGTGACTTTCAATGATCATCTTTTGAAACGGCAAAGCGATTTCTTCCCTATAGACAGCATAAGCAATAAGCTCGATTGAATCGTTTGTTGAAAAGTTCTGCTTGTGATTTTTGAGAAGATCAGAAATCTGATTTATTTTGACTTAAATATACGCATCTTCTGCAACTGCGTTAACAGATGCATCTTGAGAAAGTGAGAAGAAGTGATCAAGAATGACGTCAGTTGATGAAGTTATGACAACAATTGTACAAGAATTGAGATTCTTGATATCTAAACTCTGCTTGTTTTCTGCAAAATGAAGATATTTAATTTGATTTATTGCAATCATTTCAAGCTTTTTCTTGACTCTTTGAAACATCATGATTCTTCAACACAAGATGACTCAATATTGTATGAGTATGCAACTGATCAAAAGAGATCAGTCAATGTGATTTACAACGATGCAGATAAGCTTGATGTTCAGATCATTGCTAATTCAGACTATTATTACAAATGAAAAAGAATATGCTTACAGATGTATGAATTCAACAAAGCGACTTGTAATCAAAAGAGATTTTTCGTGAAAAGAATGAGTAAACATCAGTCTTCTTATGCAGCATCATCTGATTGCAATGAAATTAAATACGATTTAGCGAGATCAAAAACGTAGTATGCGAGTGTGCTTTATTGAGTGTGCGAGATGTGCTTTAGAAATGTGCGAAGTGTGCGAAATGTGCAAGATGTGCATCTATGAGTGTGCGAATGTGCTCATGCTCTACAGAACTAGACAAGTTAGCTATGAGTTACTATCATACCTCGATCATGATTTGTCTACGAGACAAAGACGAGTTAACGTGATAATATTTGATCTGTGTGACAGCATCTGCATGATAATTAAAGTCTCGAGAGTCTGTTGATAGTATTGATCGACTAATGAAGCGCGCTCACGAAGATAACATTGCACTGAGTGATGTCAATCACTTGCGTTCTTTTGACATTCATTGCTTTCTGCTGACAGCAGCGTCACCTTCGTGCTTTGACAGTCATGCAACATTCAAATGAAGCATCGCTCAATCGCTCAGCATTATACGATGCTTCACTTGCGCTGCTGCTGTCTTGAGATCTGCGCTTCATTTATTCATTCTAGATTCGCGAAGAGACAACGTCAAGCGTGACGAAATTCAGCAGATCAGAAGAGAATGTAAATGAATTTCATTACTATATTAAATCTTCGATTGTCTTCAATTAAAGTCAAACATCAACAGTAAGAATCATGTGAAATGCAACAATGACTTACATTCGTTTCAGTTTCACAAAAGCTACAAGAACTTGTTCTTGATGAAGCAAATTTTCTAAAAGCGCTAGACATAAGACATGTTGTTCATAATTTAATCGACATCATTGTAGTCTTTCTGAAATTTCTCGTCAAGATGAATGATCATCTTTAAGTATGATTATGACAACGATATTCTCTTGTTCACAGCGAGAATATAAGCAGTGATGATCATGTTCTTGATCTAGATTCAGAATCAGCAAAGCTTCAAACATATTGATTCAATAACAAACCTGTTGATCATTTAATTCTTTCTTCGACAGTTAGTTGAGATCAATTAATATATATTTGACTTGATTCTTGACAGTCACTGTTTTTTTCAAGAATCTTTTCTATATCATCTTTCTTCTATCGAATTTCAGCGAACCGTATTGTAAATTCACTGAGATTCTGCTCTGAATCATAAAGTCGATATTCTTGACGCGATTGATCGTAAGAATTATGATATCTCGATAGTACTTGAGTCTACGCAAGAACATTGACATGAGAGCTTTATGTAAGTTGATAAAAGAGCGTGACTACATGAACACGTCAACTTCGTTCAAGAGAAGAATAGTCTTTCAATGATGAGCAAGGCGAAATATAGTCAACAGTTGCTTTTCAAGCGTCTTTGCGTTCTGAATCAGCTTTTCGACAAAGATTTGAATTATCAGAGCGATTAAATGAACGAAGAATAGAAAAAACTTATCGCGTAGAGTGATCTTTCAAGATATTTTGAAAGTTCTTTCATGATTAAGGTCTTGCTCACTTCGAGAAGTTCACTGAAAGTTGATCAGCCTATCGTAGAGAATCAAACATCGAATTTCGTACTGCAAAAGTGCTATCAAACCTTGACTCTTTCTCATCACAAAGTCATTGCTCGACTATGATTCTACGATTTAGCAATCAGACAAGAAGCGCTATATGAAGATCAGTCAAGATGATCGAATTAAGCGACTGTTTCTTACTAAGAATAATAGAAAGCAAGCGATGATTGTCAGACGAATCATGATCTGTTGAAGAGCATACTATGATGAGGTTGGCTCAAAGAAGCTACTAGTTGTAAAGAATTCGTGACAATTTGAGAAAAGATTCAGAGAAGAGAAGTTGATCAAAGAAGTAACGAACAAAGATATACAAAACATCGCTTAATACTATCATCATAAGACGGTTTAGATTAATAAAAGAAACGATAATATTATTGAGAGCGTGCGAAGAGAATTAATGAAAGCATGCAATCAAACTAATCATTGTTTTTCTCGACACAGTGAGTTTCTCGCTACGTAGAGAGAAACGTTATCAACACTGTTGTATTTTCTCGCTATAGACTGAATTTCTAAGAATAATTATTTAAAGAATAACAAAGTTTTAACCGTGACTTTAAATATTCATGATGAAGAGACTAGAGATATCTAAATAATGAATGCATGTCAACATGAAGAGTGTCTCGACACTCAGAGAGAGACGTTACTATTCTAAAACTAATCAAGATTTAATCAAATCTCACGAGTGTGCTCTCTTTTAGAATTATGCAACAGTCAAACGCTCTTCATTCAAAGATCAGAATTGTCTCAAAATCTGAAGCAGCTAATATTCTCTCAGTTGTTGCAAGAAGTGAAGATGTCAACGAAATAGCTATTGATAAAATCATTGCATGAGTCGTCACTGAAATTTTTGGTGAAAATATCAAGTTGCTCTTGATCTTGAAGATCTCGATAAAGCAATTGAAAGCTGTATGCGAAAATGTTCTTGAGCAAATGATACATTGCATTGTCTAGTTGATTAAAATTATCTACGTTCTCAAGATACTCGTTGCAGTCTCTGTCACTAAACATAATGATCTCAATCTTCGAAGTTTTGTTCTATCATAATATTTAGTTTCGCTTAAATGAGACAAGCGAGAGCGTATCTGTCGTCTGATGAATTTTCTGTTGATATCACTTTCAATAAGCGAAATGTTAACAGTCTCTGCAGATTCAGAAAGAACTGTCATACTGAAAGCTGTCAGAGCTGTAAATAGTTGAAAAAAGAAATAAGTATGATAAAGCAATGCATTTAAGAGATGCATTTTATCTTCTTTAATGAAGCAAGCATCAAGATATACAACACAGACGGAAAATCAGAAGCTTTTTATATGAAGTCAGATCTTGTATTGAAAATGAATCTAAAGATTGTACTGAGTCTTCTCTAAGATGTTGAGTGAATTTTGAACGCTTGATGAGAGAATCAAAAGCAGTTTTCTCAATACGAGTTTTTATTGATTTAGCTGACGATTGAAAATGCAAGCTAACATTTATCTGTCTTTTAGATTGAAAATCTGAATGAGCGAAAGAAGAATAGGAAAAATCTTATCTTAATCTGAGTTCAGGTAAAATGATAGTCTTTTTCAACATTTCTGATTGTTGTTTTAAGTCAACTTTGCATCGATTTCGTTCTGATGATGCATGTCAGTCTCATCTCTCAACATCATTTCTCTGCACTTCACAAGAATCATTCATCTTCTGAAGATGCACTTCATGACGTGTGAATGTTGATAGACGCGTCAAGCGAAAATGCAGCAAGATGCAGAATTGCAACAACAGAAGAATTCTAAAGTGCTTGAAATCATTCTAAGCGTGATATTCATGAGTCAGATTTGATTCTGTCTCTCGATCATACTTAAATAAGTGAGTATCTTCTCTCTTTCTTCTTTCTTCTGATTTTTCTCTTCATACTCTTCTTATTTTTCCTTCTTTCTTCTGATCTGATTTGTCAATATTTCTCGTCTTTAAATTACTTACTATGACTTGTCGCAAAGCTCTACGTCTCGCTCATCGTATCATCTTCACTGCGTCTCTCTCTTCAACTGCGAAGAACAATGTGTTTTCTCACGACTATTACAATCAACGATACAAAGAGATGAACAAGAAGCGTCGATCTATCAATCTTTATGAGAACTTCACAGAATTGCACATGAATAGAATGAAAGATCTGTGAAGAGAGTACGTCAAATGTTTCTCTCTTTCTTTACGCTTCATAGATTCTTCTACTGATTGTTGAATCTTTCTAAATACTGCAAGATGATGAACATCAATCTTTGTTATACACTTAAGAAGACTTCTGCGAGCAGAATCAACTATTTCTTTCACTGAGTGTGCAACGAGTATACAATTCAAAAAGTTAGCTTCGTCATCATTTACTGACATTAAACCTGTTGTCAAGTTCAAGTTACTCAATTCAACTCAGATTGAATTACAGTGTTGAGTTGAGTTGAGAGAAATCAATTCAACTCAATCAATTCAACGAGTTGACTTAAACTTGATAACATGTTTAGACATTTTACTTATTTGAAATAAGTACTAGTAGAATGAAATTATGAAACTTTAAAATGTGTATGTATGAATGATCTTTATTCACATCTTGAAAAGAAATTTATATGTATGTAGAGAAATGTTTTTGACTCTTTTATTATTAACTCAAATTTCAGTCACTGTTTTTAACTAAACTGCTTGAAAAATGCGTAAGTAATTTCATGAAAACAGTAGATTGCAAAATAAATTGCAAAATGAATTGCAAAACTATTTATGTGAGCTTTCTATTAATGTCTTCTTGTTTTCTTTGCTCAGACAATGCATTCAATTTAACTTTACTCTTAAATGATGATCTCTTCTTGAAATTAATCATCTCAAAGCTACGTTTACATGTTACAGCAGAACTTGACTTCAAAGAAGAAGTCATCTTGCGCTATTCTTTTTTCAATGCTAAAGATGATGATCTAGATTCTTCATTCAATTTAAAGACTGCAACGAATTTCATCAAATTTCTTTGATTCATTATCTTTCATAATAATTGATCATTTTTCTTCAATCTGTTTCTCTCAGTTAAGTATGATATAACTTGATCAAAATGAGCAAATGTTGAAAATCAAGCATTTAAAAGTGAAGTTGTCATAAATTTTGCTGTTGTAGATCTTGCTGTATTAGATAATATAAATAACGAGAATTCTTTAAAGTTTGAGAATCTAGATTGCAAAGATGATATGAAAAGATTAACATCAATTATATCATCATTCTTCAGCTCTGATATTGTTAATTAAATGTTTGATGATGAACAATATAACATTACTTATCATGCTTGTTATCATCAACATCATTATTTAATGACGCATCGCTGATATACTCTAAATCTTCATTAACATCAATGATGAAAACTAAATCTTTGTTCTTTTCTTGTTTTTGTGCATCAAAAGCTCTTTTCTCTTTGATAAGCTTGTAAAACTTGAATTCTGCTTTCAACTTTACAGCATCTGCATGCTTAATCATCATGATATTCAATATGATGTTGACAACAAGAAAGCTGCAACAATAAGATAATACATCTTGTTTCAAATTGAAAACTCATTCAACATTTGTTGAAATAGCTGAAATTGCTAAAATATCTTGAGTCATTCTGCTTAAATGAACAAAGTTTCTGAGATGATTTCTTCAGAACTTAATGAAATTGATGTTTTGAACAATGTTTAAAGCTTATTAGAATTTGATATTTCAAACTATGTGACTGCGAAATCAATTGCAAAATCAATTGCAAAATTAATTGCAATCAAATTATGAAATAACATTAATTGTGCAACAAATGAAACAAAGAAAAGAAAAACTAATTCTGATTCAAATATCATTTCGCTTCGTTAGTTAAAACAAATAATGATGAATTGTGATGTTTGAAATTTCGTTTAGCGACTGTATTTGCAATGAAAAATGATTGTTGCAAAACTCTTTCTTAAAGTTGATCTTGCAATGTAGTTGAGTTGAAAGCGTAGTATCTAGCATAATAATTTATAAACTTTATTTATATCTTTATTTATAGTTGCTGTCTTGTCATGTAAATTGCTCGTATAAATTTAGTTTCTGATGAGAATTTATAATATTTTCAAGATTGTACATTAGCTTTCAATTATGATTGACATCTGTGTAATATTTGAATAATTTGATTTAAGCTTATGTTAAAACTTTCAAAAGTGAATGCTTTCAAAAACGCTGCTTTCTCTTCAGAGCTGTCATGTGATCATTAATATGAAAGAACAAAACATCATAAATGATATAAATTGCATTGATGCTGAGTTTATGATTATGTTCAAGTAAATCAGTGAATATCGCGAATGATTTAAGTAGTTCTACAAGATATCAAACATGTGTTCATTCTTTATTATTGAAAGATAGTTTTTGAAAAGTAGTATTTTCATTTTCATGAGTAGAAATATAACTCTTGATGAAGATTTGAAGATGAAGTGCTCTTAAAAGCATGAAACAGATGAAATTTCAATAAGTTTTAATGTCTTGTATCATCTTGAGACAAAGTTTGAAATTGCATTAAAACTTGTAAAAGTTTTCTATTCTTTAAGAACTTTCGTTTATATAAACAGAAAGTTTTTGAATCTAATTAAAGATTATTATAATATCATGAATAAAAATGTACTTTGTATTTTCAATCGCGATTGCAAAATCGATTGCAAAATCAATTGCAAAATTAATTGAGAAATTGATTGCAAAAATAATAGCAAAGCAAACTAATATGATAAATAAAAATTATTAATTATCTTGAACAATGTTCAAAATAAACTTTCTTGTATAAACATGCTTTAAAGACTAATCTTGAATATTTAATATTCTTTCTCATTCTCATTCTTGAAACTTAACATCAGCAATTTGAATAACTGTTTAACAGCTAACTGAATTACATATGTTAAACATGATAAATGTGAAATAACTAAAAACATTTGCAAAGTCTTGTTTAATGCAATCATCATAACATTATTATTGCTGATGTTATCTGTGATTACAGTCATAACTTAATCTTGAATATCAAGTTCTTGCAATATTCATTCAGTAATACTGCTTAGATTGCTCTTGATATGCTTGTCTTCAATTTATTCAAAGTTCAACAAGACTTTTTAATATTCTCAAAACTCAATGTAGTAAAATTTCATGATGATCAGAAAAGATAATCTATTAGAATTACTTTATTCATTTAAACTAATGAAGATTTTAGAATTCATTAATAAATTCTTGAGTATGTTGACTTGAACAACAGTTGCTTGATTCTTGAAAGAGATCATAAGTTTGATTCTGTGTGACAGAATAATGCTTAATCATGTAATTTCAAATGCTCATCAAAATTAAACATTGTCAATAGTAACATGAAAGATATTCAAAGCAACAAAAGGCTTTTGAAGTTGTAATGCAAAGACTTCTGAAGTATATTCTTGATGAAAAGTATGATGCTGTAATTTGTTAATCTTTTGCAATCTCTTTTGCAATCTGTTTTGCAATCTATTTTGTAATCTGCAATTAAAAAGTAATTTATCAAAGCTTTAACTTTAACAAAGTTACAAATGTCTTGAACATTCGTGATTTTAGTTGCTAAGTTTATGCATCTATCACAATCTTTGCTATTCAGATGATGTTTCATGATGCTGTTATTGATGCTTCTATTATTAGAATGCTCATAAACATGCAAACACAAATGACAAATGAGTTTAAGTCTTTCACTTTCAATTAAAGCTGTCTGATAAAAGTTATTTCATATTTCATCTGTTCATGATTGTAAGATTCACTTTGAATGATGATAGTCTGATACTTTTCATTCTACTTGCATTGCATATTGAGTTTGCTATCATCAATTCAGAAATATATGTTGATATTCTTGCTTATGATTGTATAGTACATATCATTTATCGTGTAATGATTGCAGTTTAATGAGCATGACAGAAGTAATATTAAAGGAAAAAGATCAAGCATTATCATGCTCGCTGTTATCAAGATTCTCTGAAGATATATTTATAAAACTGAATAAACTGTTCATACTTGCTTGCAATCTCGATGTTCTGTTTCAAGAAGATGACATGATAAATAAGTTAAATGAAAAAGAGATTGCAAAAAAAATCGTAAAAAGAATTACTAAGAAAGTTGTAAAAAGAATTAAAAACAAGTTTGATTTTTTAAGCATTATTAAAATGAATATTAAAAGAATCAAAAAGATTACTGAGCTTCTTAATTTTGAATATTACTTTTCAGATTTCACATGTCAATTTATGTGAAATATTTAATGTTCATTCATACTTGTTGTAATCAAAATTTGTCGATCAATTCTCAGTCTGATCTGATAGCATAATTCACTTGCATGACTTGTTCTTAATCATTTTTCTTCTCAATTATACTACACATCATAAAGTTTTCTCAGATGTGATGAATGATTCTTGAAAGTGCTTTGATGTTAATCTACAATCTTAAGAAATATGATAATTTCTGAAGAAGACTTGATGATACTGATTACTCTTTGCTTTTTTATATATCACAATGTTAGTATAAATATTGAAATACAAGTCGCGAAATTGATTGCAAAATTGATTGCAACATCAAGAGCAAAATTAAAAGCAAAGTTCAAATAGTAAAAGAAATAATAATCATGTTGTAAACAAAATTATAAAAAGAACTGTCAAAAACTTACACAATAAGATGATATGCTATGTTTTTTCAGAAATTCTGAAACTGTTGAAGAATCTTCACTGTTAATGTTTTTCTGATAACATTTAAGTCATTCATCATCTTCTCATTTGTCATCATCTTGAGCTTTTCGCTCAGAAGCAAGTCATTCATCTGATATCATTCTTTCATCTGAACATCATTAATGTCAGAAAGCTTCTCTCATTGAAAACTCTTCACACTTGTATTGAAATGAGTGCTTAGTATCAAAAAATCTTGATTGAGACTTGCAACATCAAGACATGTTCTTACATGATTCACTGTATTTTCTTTCACAATTCTATGAATTTATTAATATTTTATTGCAAAAAAGATTATAAAAAATATCGTTGATTTTATTTGCTATTCACATACGCAGTCAACAAGAACTCATGATCATCATTTGATGCTTGTAAATAAACATTCGATTTTTTGAATTGCTTGATTCAGTAGAAATGAATATTTCTGTCTCTGTTTTTCACATCTTCAATTTTCTTCTCATCATTTATCATATTTTGCACATAAGTTCTAGTCTTTTTTAAATGTGTATTGTTGAAATAATCTTCAATAGTCTTGCGCTTGTGAATAAATATCATTGCGAATGCAGAACAATAGTTAACTTGTAAAAGCAATGATGTAGCGATTTAAATAATAAGATGAAATAGTGAAGATCAATCACAATAATGAAATATGAAATTTAAACTTCGATATCTTGATTTAAGATTTTAAAATTTAGATCATCATCATTTCAACATTAATTAAGTCATGTAATCATCAACTTTTTTCTTCTTTTATCTTCAAACAACAACAACATACTGCAATTATGATTGCAACAGCTCAGTAAGTTATGTATCAGTCTTACGAGTTTATAGAAGATTGCAGAACTGATTGCAATACAGAAACAATGAGCTTAATTCTAACAATAAAATGCTACTCAGCATCTTTGATTCTGCAACTGACGAGATTTTGAAATCAATTTTGAATTTAAATAAATTCTTCAACTTGCACAAATTTATATATGTATTTCATTTCTTATTACTTTTGAATTGATCATAAAACTGATTGCAAAGTAGAAATAATATCACAGCAAATTCTAAATTCAAGCTTACAAGATCAAATCTCAATCATGAGTCAAACAATAGATTGCGATTGTCAAGCAGCTCAGAATCATCATTGTCAAGCTCATCATCATCATTCTCATCATCATCATTCTCATCATCACTCAGTAAAAAACCTCATAATAAGCAATTTGTCAAAAAGATGCTTTGAAAACAGTCAACAGTGAAGTTGAGAACTGATGATAGAAAGTTGAAGCTCATCAGAGTAAGTTTTGAGTCTTACTAGATTGCAAAAATGATTGCAAAAGTAATTTCAAAGACGTTGATCATATGTTAGAATGTTCGATTCATTGAGTCAGCTTATGTTATCAATGTCATCATAAAAAGTGATCTTATCAAGCTCAAGAAAATGCGAAAATATTGCAAAGAAACTGTAATACTTCGTGAAATTCGTTGATATCAAAGAACAATTGATTTACTTATTTCAAAGCTGTTGTTTCAGCATGTGATTCGCGAAGTGTGTCATGAATTGATTAAAGTTAATCTTCGCTTTCAATCAAAAGTTATAGAGACATTGCAGAAGATGACAGAAGCATGACTTGTTGCAATGTATGAAGATTAGTTTCATGATCAATTTTGCAATCAATTTTGCAATCAATCAAATACTGATTACTTAACAGACATCAATCTTTACGCAATTCATGCAAAGTGTGTAATCATTCAAGTCAAGAATATGAGATTGATTTTTCATCTTACAGGTGAAAAGTTTACATTTAAAGCTTGTTCAAGTTATATGACAAAGTAGATACTATGCAATCAGAATGCAACGCTGTCGCAAGATAAATAGATAGTAAATACAATTTTTGCACTGTCACACTATTAGTGATACTATTGCTTTCATATGTAATTCAATGTAAAAGTTATCACTTTTGTCAAGAACTTTAGAATTTTTTCTTGAGTGTAAAGTCGATTAATTAACTACTTGTATGCACAGAGTCTTTGTGCACACTGAGTTTTCGCATGCTTTAACTAGAAAGATTAGTTTCAGATACTATTTTGAGCATGCTGATAGTAACTCAAGACATGTTATATTTCAAAATACTATCTGTAACTAATCTTTCTAGTTAGAGTGCGCGAAAATTTCGTGCATATGAGTAAGTATACTATTTTTAGAAATCAAGTTCAAGCAACTCAGTGCACAGAAATTCTGTGCATTTGAGTAAGTATACTATTTTTAGAAATTAAGTTCAAGCAATTCAACTCAATTCTGAATTAAGCTCGAATTGAGAGAGATCAACTCAATCTCAACTTGAACTCAGACTTGAGTTGAGTTAATCTTTCTCAACTCAACTCAATTCTAACTCAACGACAGATTTAACTGACATCAGCTCAATCAAGTGTACATCAAATACAAGAATCAATGAATTAGTTCAATGATGCTGAAGAAGATCTACGAAATACGTTGTCACAAACACGAAAGTTCTGAGCAGTGCTAACGAGAATGAATCAGTTCATCGTTAAACTTCTGACACAAGAGCATAACTTGAATAACAGCAAGATGAATAAACTTTTGTTGAACGTGAAAGACTTTTTGAAGATGCTGCGTTGTCACTGAGTGATGAACATCAACTTCTTTTTGCACGAACGTCAGCAAATGCAGATCATTACTCTGCTTTTGCTGATCGCGATCATTGATTCTCGCTCTGAGACGCTGCTGAGCATCATCTACGACGATATTAATTTGTTCATGTTACGTGATAAAACAACGAGCGAGATCGCTCTGATTCTTCAGCTTCGCTTGAAGAAAATCAAATCACGACAGAAGCAAAAGCAATCATCAGTGAATTTTCTCTCTCTTCGATTTAAAAACGCTAACTCAAACGCAGAAAAATCTACATTTTCTTTGTGAATAACAATTCAATGTTCTGCGTGATCTCTCATATCATCACTCTTGCTTGCAACGACGACGTCTTTCATTTTCTTAATATCACATCTCAAGTGATTCTGACGCTCAAAGTTCGCTCGAGATTAAACTGTCAGTCAATTCAGTGACACAAGACGATGAAAAATTGTTGAAATCGTGTCTAGAATCTAATCACACTGCAGCGAGATAGTGCGTAGCTGAATAGAATGTTTGATCAATAGAGGTAGCTATAACTAGAATATTAAGAATACAGAAGAAATCAAAGAGAGTTTCGAGCTGTATCTATAGTAGGGCAAAACAAAGAGAACGAAGCAGGTTTGCTTGAGTATCGGAAGCGCTAGAATAGAGTGTTGAGGCTAGAGATTTAACATGAGTCAAAACCTCTAGAGCTTGTTGACTAGAAAACTCTATTCAATTTCGACACACTCGTAACATTATCTTCTTCTCTTTAAAAGTCATGTTTCTATGACTTGTAGTGTAGTTCATAGCACTGACGTAGAGTCTTGATGCCTGTCTTTCTATCAACCTTTCTATTGATTCAAACCAACTCGTCAAATGCCTATTGTAGCAGACTCACTAATTTGATCTGACGGCATAGATTGTTTTGACTCGCCTGATTCACGAGCTTGGTTCGAAGCGAAGAGGGAAAGAGATGAGTTGAACAGCTTATTTTCACTCGTCTGCTTCACGAGAATGGGTTGATTCTAGAGCAATTTACGAAGATTCTTTATCGTGATTCTCTTAATCAAGTGAACTGTGCGTACTTAATGAGCGGTAGGTTCTCTAGCAATTCAAACAGCCTCGTCGTTGATTCTATTGACTCTCTGATGTTGTTCTGTCTTTCGATTGCGTCGATCATCAGGTAAAACAAATTTCTTTATACTCGTTTCGTTGTTCGTCAAGTAGCTTGAATGAGTAATGAAATTGATATCATGTGGTAAACGAATTCTTAATATAATGTTGAGATCGTGCCTAGAATCTAACCACACTGCAGCGAGGTAGTGCGTAGCTGAATAGAATGTTTGATCAATAGAGATAGCTATAACAGAATATTAAGAATACAGAAGAAATCAAAGAGAGTTTCGAGCTGTATCTATAGTAGAGCAAAACAAAGAGAGCGAAGCAGGTTTGCTCGAGTATCGAAAGCGCTAGAATAGAGTGTTGAGGCTAGAAGTTCAACATGAGCCAAAATCTCTAGAGCTTGTTGACTAGAAAACTCTATTCAATCTCGACACACTCGTAACAAAAATCAGCTTGTTTTTCGCGTAATCAGCAGTGTAAATCGAGAGAAGAAAAAAGAGTTGCATGAATTTCTTCTTTACAGTTGATATTAAGAATGAATAAAGCGATTAGAAGAAAAGATCGACTTCGCGCAAGTTTTGATCACGTACTGTCTTCAATGAGTGATGAACAACGTCATCAATGATAAGTCTGAGAGAATTTGACTTCAACATGAATTGACTAATCGAGATAGATGATCTTAACTTCAACGAGACGATGCATAATCTGATGCTCAATCACGCTAGTTCAATGATCTTTCAGCGAAACTATCTCTTTCGAATGATTCAATACAATATGCAGGCAGCTTATCAAGACATCTCATCACATGAAGACTTGATCGTTGCTTCTCATTTAATGAGTCGTATGATGAATTCTCGTTAATCTTGCGAACTTTCTCTTCAACAATCACAGCACTTACGACAGAATGCAAGTATTCAAGAGTTGCGCAAGCGCAAGCAAGATTTTTATAATCAGATTCGCGACAAGTTCAATTACATCTATCAAGCAGAAGATCAGTCGATGTATAACGAGTATCAGAAAGTCAAGCGGAAAATCAATTGCATGCTCAAAAAGAAAGAGTGAATTCTCAAGATGCAGTTACAAGTTGACTATGACGCGACTGCTTCAATGCAAGACATGCTCGCGCAATTAACAGTTAACGACATCATTCTTTTCTCTGTTCAGTCTCTTTTGACATCGATTGAGTATGTCTTTGAGAAACGCGCTTGTATTGATCAAACTTTCTTCGCTTCGTCATCGTTCATCAAGAGCAATGAGAACTTAGATCAACAGATCTTCAATTTCGATGTTTCAACGTCTGTTTTTCTATCTAAAGTATCACGAAAAGCAATTGATTGTTGATCTACGAAACAAGATAGTTTATTGTTTTCATGCAGCTTGAAGTAATCAATTGATTCAGTCAGAATCTTTGAACGAAATTCGTAACTATCTGATTCATTTGAACAATGAGCATCGAGTCATGAGTGATATCAAAGAAAAGAAATTTCTGAACAAAGTCAGAAAGCAAGTCATCTTTGCTGAGAAACGAGATTCATTGAATCTCTACAGAAAGATCGAGATCACTACACTCGTTGATCATTCAAAGTCATGTAACGCGATTTTGACTAGCGTCAAAAACATTGATTTACAAGCTGAAATCTGTTTCATCTGTCACAAATCAAATCATACTTCTAGAGAGTGTTCTGATCGATTTAGAGTTAATGTCTTAAAAGATGATGAGTTTAATCATTTGAATTCTGAGTCAAACTCTGATTCAAAAAACTAGCTATCTCTTTCAGAGTCATTAAAGAAATAGAGATCATATCTTTGTACAATCAGATCAAAGTTCTATCAAAAGAAAACTATTTTGAAAAGTTATTTCTGATCAATGCTTCTTTTATCTTTCAGAGCAATTCTTTCAGTCTTCGCTCTTTGATAAACAGTGATTTCATCGTCTACACGCTGATACATGACAAGCTAGTCAATAAAGTATGCAAGAAACTTAAAATACAATTTATATTGCTGACAAAAGAGAAGTTAATACAAGAATATGATGAGAAGCTATTCAAGAAAGCAATTACTCATAAGATTTTACTCAATCTCATGATAGAAAGTTATAGAGAATTGACTATGTCAATGCTGATAGCTGATATCAAGCATCATGAAGTTATATTGAGCAAACTTTGAATGAACAAAAATGAAATATTATTGAACATCAAACATGATACTATCATATTTTCTGATTAATTGAATATTTCTATTTCAATATTTTCAATTTCATCAAATACAAAGCACTCAAGTTGATTGCAATCAACTTTGATCTCTTCAGCAGCTCACAGCAAGATCTCTAAGATGCTCAAGCACTCAGTTTTCTTCGTTCAGAAAGAGTCTTTCTCAATTTAAAACATAGACATCATCTTTTTTCAAGCTCTGATAAATAGAAAAAAGAAGAATCAGACAGAGGTTTTTGCTATATTTATTGAAAACATTGATAGGGAAACTGTCTACAATACTCAATGCGAACTAAATGTTATAAACGTCTCATTTACTGATGAAACAGCTTAGAATTTAAAAGATATTAAAGCTAAGTTATCATCGAAATATTAGAATTTTCTAGACGTCTTTGATCGAGCTCAAGCAGACAAGCTATCATCTCATCATTCATATGATCATAAGATAGAGCTTACTAGTGATGTAACATCATCTTGCTGTTGAGCATATTGAATGTTTCTCTACAAGCTTCAGAAAGTAAAGAAATATCTGAACGAGAATCTTTTCAAAGAATTTATAACTCTCAGCAAAGCTTCGTATTTCTCATCTGTTTTGTTCGCTCTAAAAGCAAATGAAGATTTATGATTCTGCATTGACTATCAAAAGCTCAATGCTATTATCAAAAGAAATCGCTATTCTCTATCTTTGATAGATAAGATAATTAACAAAATAGTTGATTGCAAACATCTGACTCGACTGAATATCATTTTGATGTTCAACAAACTACGAATGCACTTTGATAGTGAGAACTACACTACTTTTATTACCGCTTTAAAAGCATATAAATCAAAGATTTTATTCTTTGAACTTATTAATGATTCAACCTCATTTCAGTAATATATGAATGATGTTTTATGAAACTTTCTAAATGACTTTTGTCAAGTCTATCTAAACGACATTCTGATCTACAGCAAAACTTTATAAGAATATAAACAACATGTCAAAATGATATTGAATTGCTTACAAGAAGCTGATCTACAAGTAGATATTTGAAAGTACAAATTCAACGTAGAAGAAACTGTCTTCTTAAAAGTCATAGTTTCAAAACAAGATCTTCGTATAAATTTTATCAAAGTGAAAGTCATAGTCAACTGAACTACGTTGATCAATCTAAAAGAAGTTCAGAGCTTCGTGAGATTTGTTAACTTTTATCGTTGTTTCATTAAGAACTTCTCGAAGCTAGTCAAATCATTCACTCAGCTGACTAGAAAAAACACGTCTTTTGTTTGAAACAAAGTTTGTGTTCAAGCTTTTGACAATTTGAAGAAACAGATCAGCTCAATCTCAGTTCTACAACACTTTGATTCAAAACAACAGACTATTCTGAAAATCAATGTCTTTGACTACGTCAAAGATGAAATACTATTTCAGTATGATGATGAGAATGTTCTTCATTCAGTAGCATTCTACAGCAAGAGCATGATTCTTGCTGAATGCAATTATCACATCTATGACAAGAAATTGCTAGTCATTATTTGTTGTTTTGAACACTAAAGATTCGAGCTAGAATGCACAAAGCTGCTCATTCAGATGTTCATTGATCATCAGACTTTGAAGATCTTCATGAAAAACAAACATTTGACTCGACATCAAGTCAATTATCTAGACATTCTTTTCAAGTTTAACTTTCAAATCATCTTTCAATTCAACAAAATAAACACTAAAGTTAATGCTTTAATCAGAATGTCTTTGATCGATGTCTCTGAATCAACTTAACGTACTGAAGATCATTATCAGATCATTCTGACACTTAATAGAATAAATATTCTAGCTATTGAATCTGAAGTTGATCTTTATCAGTGAGTAAAAGATGTCAACAAGATAAATGAGCTTTGCAATGAGTATAAACAAGCTATAAGCGAAAACAAGCTCAAGTTACATAGCACTGAATTGAAGCATTGCAAGATCGTTGACGACGTTCTGTTCAGAAAAGATTTACTGTGAGTTTCTGAGAATATGCATACGAAATTGCTAAAGAAAATTCATGATCAGTCTTTTATCTTTCACTCTGACAATTGAAGAACTATTGATTTAGTTCAACGTTTCTACTATTGATCAGATCATTAAGCAACGATTAAACATTACATTTAAAACTGTCATGTTTATTAACAAAGTAAGATATCTAGAAATAGTATCAATGAACTTCATCATTCTCTTTCGATTTCATAGAAATGCTGAAATAATATTGCTATGAACTTCATTACTGAACTACTTCTATCAGAAGAATACAACGTCATTTGCACAATCATATGTCGTCTCATCAAGAAATGTCACTATGTTTTCTGTCATTGAAAAGACGATGACATCTCAGTTGAAGAAACGATTTGAATCATGCTATGAAACATTTATCGACTTCATGATCTATCTAGTTCTATTGTTTCAAACAGAGACTCTCAATTCATATCAACAATATGACAAAGTCTTTGTAAGTGACTAAGAATCACAGCTAGTTTATTAACAGTTTATCATTTTAAGATTGATGATTAATCAAAATGAGTTAATCAAGATGTTGAATGCAAACTAAGAATCTATTACAATTACATGCAGAACGACTGAGCAAAATGACTATCAATGATAGAATTCAGCGAGAATTTCAATATCTTCTTGATCATCTCAATGATTTCATTTTACTTTAATAAGAGATTTCATTCTTGAATGAGTTTTGATTCAGATACAATTGACTACAAAACAACTTATGAACGTCTTGAAGCTAGAAAAGCTGACGATATTATCATCAGAATGAAAGAGCTTCTTATCTTTGATCATCAGAAATTGAAAAAGACTAAGCAGATCATTGAAGCTCAGATTAATAAACATAGATGAAACATCATCTATGAAGTAGATGACTGAGTTTGATTATTCTCTAGAAATATAAAGACAATTAAATCATGTGAGAATTTGAAAGACAAACAGCTAGAATTCTATCAAATCACTGTCAAAGTTGAGATCTTTTATTATCTTCGTTTATCTGAAAGCATGAAGTAACTTTATTCAATGTTCAGCTTGAAGCTACTGCGTCTCTATTTTAACGACTTATTGTCAGAACAACATTTAGAATCTTCTAAATTTCTGACTATCAAAGACGATGAGCATTGAAAGATAAATGATATTTTGAACTTTAGATGTTATCAAGATTGAATACAATACAAGATCAAATGAACGAGACTAGATCAAAACAACGAATGATACAATGTCAATAAAGAAGAATTTAAGAGCTTGAAAAAAGTTCTAGTTGAATTTCATAAGCTTTATTCAGACAAGTCACACTAAATTGAAAAACAGTGGAAATTTTTGCGTTTCATTTGTTCTATTCATGCAAACATAAATTTTCGAAGAGAAAAATAATGTTACGAATGTGTCAGAATTGAATAAGGTCAAAGCTTTAATTCTAATCAATTCACAGTGAACGCTAGCGAGTTCACTGCATATTAATTAGAACTAGTCAATGATTTAGTTGAGATCTGATCTAGATCTGATTCAGATTTGATTCAGATATGACTCAGCATCTTTTTTCTTCTTTAGCATCTTCTAGTCAGCTTCTATTGTCTTCTAGACAAACACACTTCTTTGTGTTACGAGTGATTAACAGATTTCTATGACAAACACATTTCTTTGTGTCACAAACATCTTTTAAATCAACATCTTTCTTATGTTTCAACACGTCTTCTTTAAGACTAGCGTCGATCTGAGTAACTACTATATAAAGCGTGTTCTTCTTGTCTTTTGTATCTTCTTTCTTCTGTATTCTTAAAGTTCTTAGTTATAGCTATCTTTATAGATCAAACATTCTAGTCACGCACGCACTCTGATTAGTTTCTAGACACAATCTCAACAGTGTCTCTGATTACTACTATCATGCTACTTACAATCAGACTTCTTCTGAAAGAGCATTTTCAAGCTCGTAAGTCTCAAAAGAATCTTCACACTTAGTTCTACTTTCTGAGTCATTCTTTTCATCAGTCATCTCTCAATTGAAGCGAAACGTCGACAAGATGTTTTTCTCTATGATATTCATCAATGCATTCTTTGAATAAGATCAATCGCGTACTTCTGTTTATATTCAGTCAAGAACGTTCGAATGATCATGAAAGCAACAGACTTCTTTTGAAGTTACGTTATACGTTGAAGTCTGACTCTTCTGCATTCGACGAAAGTAGTCTCATTCAAGATTCGCAAAATCTGTAAAGACGATTTTTCATGTACTAAATTCTGTGTGATTTCTTGTTCTGAGACTCATCATCAATTCAAGTGAACACAATCGACGAAATATTGAGTTAATGATTACATCGTCATAGATCGCTCTTGTCACGTCTGAATTTGACCGTCAAGAATCTTCGTTAAGACTCTTTCGTAGCAAATTGAAGATTTGATTTATCAATAGTTGAATGTGATATTTATTTGCAAAGATTTTCAAATTGATAAGAGCATCATCATTTCAATCAAGTGATAGATCATATTGAGAGCAGTGCACTCAAATGAAAAAGTGTTGAAAGATCATGAAATCATCATCAGATAATTTAATAACTCGTTGTGCGTGCTTCTTGAATGATAGACTCATTAACTTCTCAAAAAAGTGCAAACAGTGTGTCAGAAAATTTTTCAAGACTTTGAAAATCTTCTTGCGTCGCTCAATTAAGACGATGAATCAATCGCTTTGCAGTACTCTGTTGCAACTTATTAGAATAATCGTGAGATTGATTTCATCTGAATATTCACCTTAAATATCTCAATCTTCGTCTCTTTGTTTGAGATGACTGTGCACATATTGAATGTATGTCAACTTCAGTCATTTAAATGATCTGAACTAAGAATGTTCAATCTTAAGTTCAATCAGTGATTCTTTGAACTTGATCAGTTTGTAGACTGTATGATTTCTCTATACAGAGCATGAAAGCAGATTCAAATTTCAAGAATTTTGAGCTTTTCTATTTCAGACTAGCGCTTCTCAAAGATTGTTTGAATTACAAGATCTTTCGCTCAATGACATCACTCAATCAGTGCAGAGCTAGATTGTCACAAGAGTGAGACGAGTAAGAAACACGACGCTGTCTTTCAGATAGATTGAACAACGTCGCTAAGAATCATTCGTGTAACAGTCTCTTTCAATTCTTCAAATAAATTGATGAAGACATCAATTTCTTCTGTCAAAGTTTTATTGTTGAGTCTGCAGTCTGATCTCGATTGAAAAGAACTTGATCTGTCTCAAGTGACTGCTTTCACTGAGCAATGCACACAACATTTCTCAAAGATTGTACTGTAACAAAGAATCAGCAGACTGACTTAGCAATCTTTGACACATCTAGAATCAGAGCAATGCATGTTTTTATATGACGCGTCGAGAATCTTTTGACATTCTTCGACAGCAAGCGTAACTTTCTCAGTTCAATGAAGGTCAATCGCTGAGCGAGAGAGTAAGCGAGAAATTCAAATGAGTATCTCTGCTAAAACTTTATATCTACGAACGCTTTAGTCAAGTTCATATTCTACGAACGTCTTGATCTTCAATCTGATTCTTCAGACAACAACTTTTTACGATCAAAGTTTATCAATGCAAGTTCTCTAGATGACTTCAGAAAGAGATTTTTCTCTTCTTCAGAGCTACTCATCATTGATCAATATCAATGTCGCGTTTCGAGCATCGTAATAGAGTTTACAGATCACGTGAACTTCGTCAAAGACATTGACTCGTTTGTGAAAGCTATTGTCAATTGTTTCTTGAATTCAACACTATGAAAATACAAGTTGAAAGAGAGAATAAAGATGCTGAGATCTCTACTTCGAAGATTAAATGCTGCTAAGTACGCTTTGAAAGTTATAAAGCGTGATGATATCAAGATTGAATAGAGTGAGACGAAAGAACGATGATATGCGCTAATTCTACATCAACGTCTATATCAACTCAAGAATCTCTCATCTAACTCTACGCTCTTCGAACAAGATAGCTCTGCAGAATCAGAACTCATCTTTGAAGACTTTTTCGCCTTCAATTTCTTCGACTTTTGATCAATCACGCTCTCGAGATCTCTAGATAGCAGATTAACAGATACAAGATACAATTTTTTCTAAGCTTCAAGTCAGCGTGAGTTTGATTGATCGAGTCTATACTTACAATCTTCGTCATTGTTGAAGATCATCGTTCATGTTCTGTCGATCAATAAGTGTAATATCTTTCGCTTTTTCGAATAATTAGTGCAAGATCGGCATGACAAAGACGCGTCAGCTGATCTGTCTTTTTCACTAGTTTTGTTTTTCTTCTAGTAAACTGTTGAGTTTTTGCTTTGATTGTGTAAGGCATCTTCTTTGTTTCTCGACGCTTAGATTAAGCAAGCTCGATATTTAAGAAAAAGAAAAGAGGAAAAGAAATCTGTGTCTACTATTCTCTGATTCTTCTACTGCTCTCTTACTCTGGCGATTTTCCCTCTCATCATCTTTCGTGCTTCAACTTTGACGCTCTCAACTTATCACTCTTCATGCCTCAATTCTGACATTTTCAACTTATCGCCTTTCGTGATTCAACTCTGACGCTTTCATATCTCGTAGATAACGAAACCTAGTTCTATCACATGTGTCATCTCAAGAGTTGTTCAAGCACGAAACTTGATATCTAGATTAGTTGAGAAATTTGAGACTCAATGACTGGTACAATTCATGATCGATAGTGATTCTAGAAGTGAGCAAAAAATATGAAATAAAGATCAAACACTTTCTCAAATTTAGCAGACGTCAAGATTTCTAACTGAAAATATCTATCGTGATGACAAAACGCTATCTTTAGCAATTCAACAAGATTTTCTCCTCTGCAAGAATCTTTTCACGTGATATATCATTATCTTTAACAAGTCAATGAACTTTTCTTTTCTGCAAGACTCTTCACATGTGATATATCATCATCTTTAGCAAGTCAATAGACTTTTCTTCTCTGCAAGACTCTTCTCACGTGACGAATCATCAACTTTGGTCGCAATTGACGTCTAACTCGTCTCAGAGTTGTCGAAATTCTTTGAAAGTCAGCATCAGAAGTCAAGAAGTTTAATTTACATGAGCGAAGTTTCATGAGAAATTTTCTAGAAGCACATCAGCTTTATGATTGTTTCTCGTTGAATTGTGAGATGTCTGAAGATCAATGATGATTCAAGACATTCGTTCTGACGAGTCTGAAAGAGAGATAGTCTTTGACATCAGCGTCTAGAAGCTTTATGCTTCTAGGCATAAATGTCTAGAGTCATCTCATTTCTAGAATCAGATTACTAGAAGAGAATGATTTCTGGAAACTGATGACTTTCAGAGCTCTCTCGACTGACAGTCATCAAGAGCATCGAACGTAAGTTTTTTGAACGTGACTTATCAATCTCTGAGAGTTCTGATCGCAGTACAGGTAAGAGCTCTCTATTCACGAAACGCTCGCGACGAAGACGATACTCGCAGCTACGACGCATTCAGATCACAATCGATTGAATCAATGACTATCTATTGCAAGACTTCATCTTTTTCTTTGAGTCTGACGAGTGATGAACATCTATCAGCTCAGGCAAGCATTCACTCTCTGTATCTTGACGTGAATCGAAGTCGCGACACTCGTTCAACGTCGAGAAATTTCGAAGAATCATATGATTCTCAATACGTAAGTGACATGCAACATGACGAGAGAGATGCGTTGAGAATCTTGATATCGATTTCGCCAGAATTTGAGCGAGACGAAGAATCGTGATCTCAAATCGACTCTGCGCGCTGTCTTTCTATGCTGATGTCATCATCACTGTGATCTTGATAAGATTAGCAAGAAACTGAGATGAGTCTGACTGACTCTCGCAAGTTGTTGAATTCGTAGAAAATGCTACGTCTATTGCTGTGAGTATGTTCTCAATGATTTGAGCGATTGAAGTTGCGAATATTCAAATATTTCAATATATGCAATCTTCTGAAGACATTCTGATGAGTACTCTTTCACTCTTTCGAAACGATCTGAAAATTCACGAATGAATATTTTTCGAAAGAAGTAAGACTTGTAAATGTGTAAACATTTTCAACAAATAGAACTATTCACGAATTAAATATTTTTAGAACTCTCTCGAACTACAACTTCATGAGAAGTAAGACTCGCAAATGTGTAAGCATTTTCAACGAATAAAACTACTTACGAATTGAATATTTTTAGAACTTCTAGAACTGCAAATTCATAAGAAGTAAGACTCGCAAATGTGTAAACATTTCTAACGAAATAAAACTACTCACGAATTGAACATTTTTAGAATTGTCGTCTTTCTCAGAACTGCAATTTCACAAGAGATAAGACTTGCAAATGTGTAAACATTTTCAATGAATAGCGAAACTACTTACGAATTGAACATTTCTAGAATTGTCGTCTTCTCTCTCTTCATTCTCACACTCGTTTTCTCTCACCACACTGAAATTTCACGAAGAGTAAGACTCGCTAAAGTGTGAACATGTTTAATGAATAGAACTATCTACGTCGCGAGACTGCATGAGCTGAGAGTAAAGAAAGCTATTTATATCAAAATATGAAGTGAATCTGCAAGCAGTATCAATCAAAAACATGAATTTCTATATAGCTCGATCATCTTCTTCAGAAATTCTAGAAGAATCTACATGACAGGCTTATGCAGATGCCTGAAATAATCGTAAGCTACTTGAACAATATTGTACTAGATGATTACGTTTCATATTTATTTTAACTAAAAGGTCGTTGCTTGCAATATTGTATGAATTTTCTCTAAAGCACTCACCTAATTTACTGTGAATACTGTAACTTCGTAGTTTGTTATACAAGACATTCTTATGCACGTGACAAATTTCTGAAACTTGTTTCATGTTAATCATGAACACAAAGAACGATTTTCTGCCCTCTAATGTGTCATATGACTGACAGAGTCAAACGCATGCTCACTTTCTTTTAACTCTCTCTCACGCTTCTTTCTGAAAATCACATCTCTACTATTGCATCTCACATCAACAACGTTATAACGAAACTTCTCTGCTTTAGAAGTGTCATGTGACTGACAGTCATAATAAGAGGTCAATTTTTCAGAGTCAAACGCATATTCACTTTCTTTTTCAATCGCTTTCATATCAGTCTCGTCTATCACCTCATATCAATAGCGTCTATCACTATATCATCTTGAGAGTGTACTTTCGCGACGAGTGCTCTCGTCAGTAAACATTGAGTTTTTGCATGATTCTATCTAAAGAAAGTACTCTCGGGAATAGTATTCACCTGACGAGTGTTGTCATCAGTGAATCGTCGCTTTCTGAATCAGTGATGATGTACATCGAAAATCATGGTGTACATCTGAACTTGTGCACATCAAAAAAGATGATGTACGTCAAAAAGAGCGATGTGCATCACTGAAGAAAGTACTTCTCAAGCGAAGAGACTGAGAATGAAAGGAATGAATCTAAAAAGTGAACGATGAACATCAATGTAAAATTACGTGCTTGAATTTGATCAAACATAGTTGTGCTCTGACGAAGATTCATCACTCAAACATCATAATCTGTCTCAAATTTTATGACTCAGACCTCATCTCATGACTCATTCCTCAATAAATGTCTGTCTCGTAATCATGATCTGTCTCAAATCTTATGGCTCAGACCTCATCTCATGACTCATCTCTCAATAAGTTATTCTGAGAATTTGTGCCTTGAGGGAAATTCTTACCTTAGAAACTTCAATTGCTCTGAGGAATCATTGCCTTGGGGGAAATTTATACCTCAGAGAATGTATTTACCCTGAAGCTCTATTGCCTTGGGGGAAATTTATACCTCAGGAGATGTATTTACCCTGAGACTCTATTGCCTTAGAAGAGTTCCGTACCTCAGGAAATGTGAATACTTTAAGAATTTCGTACGATTAGTCAATTCTGTTCAATAATTGCTGTCTAGCATGAAATCTTTTTTTTCGGCATCATCTCGCGATGCTAAATCAGTAACCGTCTTCAAAAAGAGTTCTTCGCCTCAGATATCTAGATCTTTGAATAGCAGGTTGACTGGCAAAGAGTACGATGCTTTCTAAGCTCGAGTTCGCGAAGCTTGATTGATCGAGTCAATACATACAATCTTCGTTATCGTTGAAAATCATCATTCATGATCTATCGATCGATATATATAACACTTTTTATTGCGAAAAGAGTCTTTGAAAAGACGTTTTCATTCTCAACGTTGATTCTTTCAATTCATCTCAGTTTAAGCGCGTGGCAAACCAGAATATCAGAAATGAAATGAGACATTTCAATACATAATTACGCTTGCTGACTTCAAACGAGTGCTAGCTAGCGATCATCGACATTCGAGATTCGTATCGAGACGTTATCTCGACGAAAGAATGTTCTCAAACGAGTCATAATCGACGATATATCTCAGCTGCATCATGTGCGAAAGAAATAGAATGAGAGAATTCTGATGCGAGAGAAAGCGCTTTCTTCGAAAGCGATAGATTTAGACATACACAACTACGCTTGTTGATTACGTCATAATCGTCATGTGTCACATGCTTCAGGACAAAACAAGCTTTCGTGATATACTGAAAGCAAAAGAATGGTTTATTAATGAAGTGAATAGTACATAGCAATCAAAATCAAATAGATTTTCAAGAAAGAAGCATCGTCGCACATTGCATTGTCGAGTCTGCGAATGAGCTCGAAGAGCAGTAGTCGCTTGTCAGCAAGCTTCTCTTCTCTGTTCAATTTCTAACGATAGAATCAAATGTTCATTAGCAGAAGTTGTTTGTTTCGCTTCTCTGACATTCAGACTGACGTCAGCGTAAAGCGATGCTCATTCTACACTGAAAGACGAACTAGCGAAATTGATGTCAAGGCAGATTTCAGTCATCTTGATACTAGCGTCTCTTTGACAGGTCAACAGCTATATTATACAGATCGCTCAGTATCTATTTCTTTCAACGCTGAATCTTTCGAATATTCAAACTCTCGCACATTCATACTTCATTGTAACTCGCCTCGAATTTGTTTGTGCAATGACATAGTCTGTAAACTTAGCGTCTGAGCTTTTAATCTTGACTACTTTTGTCTTTGAAAGTAGTATCTCACTTTACAAGATAATCAGAAGTTTTCAGTCTCATCAGCAACGCGTACGCGATCTTGTGAATGAGCTTAGCGCTTTGAGCGCGATTCTGAACTCTTTAACTGAGATCATTCATGCCATCTTCAATATAGACTTCTCTGCGCTTGAAGTCTCGTTGCTGAGATGTGACAATGCTTGCAAAGATTTCGAAAAGAAACTTTTGAAATGTTCATCATGATCTACTGATACTCATACGAGCTTTCGAGACTGAATCAAATTGAGATATATGAAAGAAAACATCGATGATTTCAGACAATCTCTGACTGAGTATAAGTTGATCATCAGCATTGCTCTCACGAATGCACATCTGTAAGTGAATTTTCTCTCATGAGTCAAAGCAGTCATGATGCTGATGTGTTCTTGAATTGAATCAGTCGCAAATTCTCAGTCATCATCGAAAGTCTTGAAGTCTACAATAATCTTCTCAATACTGTCAAAGCGAATCTCGAAGATCGTCTTGAAAGAATCGATGACAAGCTTCAGCACATCATTAGAGAAAATGTGACGAAGTCTAAATCAGATGAATTCGAAGCAAGATTGATGAGAGAGAAGCGACTGAGCACGATAAAATGTTTACAAGTTTGCGCTCAGCTATTTGATCATATCAGTCAGATTCAGCTCTCGATCAATCGAAGCAGCAGTCGTAGCAAACAGACAGATTTGAATATCTTGTCTGAGAGCATCACTTATGCAGGCTTACAGAAATGCAAGAACAGTCTTGCTCATACGACGCTGAAGTTGAAAGAGCATGAGAAGCAGCTTTTCGATCGATTAATAAACAGATCAAAGACTGCAAACATTTCAAAAGAAAAACATGCAGATATTGCAAGACTGTGAGATGAGTTGACAACGACTCGCCAAGGCATGAATATTTGCTCTCGAGTACATGATCACATAAAAGACAATGTAAGCATCATCGACAATTACGTCACAGATGATGTCATTCAGTTCATGATTTCGATCAGTGAGAAGACTATTCATGATAGAAATCGAGAACTAAATTGAAGAACAAGTCAGGTGAAGAGTCACATCAGCAACGAGTTGCTTCAGCAGATTGCATGAAGTCTGACAAGTACTACAATCTCTAATTTCGAATCTTGAGACTCTTCTTCGTTAGACGATACTCAGTTCGTCTTTCACGTTGATGTTGAGCCAGAAAAAGAGCATGATTCAAAGTTTAAGAAACAATACGAAAGAGATTTCAAGCTTACATCTTGTCATACTTTCATCACATCTCTGTCTGATACAGAGAATGATTCAAGCAGATCATCAAAGAAATAGTCATTTCTAGAATTGAAGAATTGAACATAGCGAGTGCTTGATAATACTAAATCATATTGATACTATCAAAACATGAGTTTGACAATGATGTCATTCTATCTATCTTCGAGATGTCTTAATCATCGCAAATCTTTTAACATTTGCGAAATTTACTTCTTCTGAAATTTCAATCGCTGCGTTCTTCAAAGAACGCATAGGTCTGAGAAGATCTTGCATCGTACTGCAGAGTAAAATCAAAGAAATGTCAACAATTCACGCATTATTCCTGATCATGAGTTATCGTGTTAAAGTAAATGTCAATGTTAAGATCATCTCGCTTGAATATCTCATCAGAGCCTGATTCTGAACAATCAAAGCTGACGTTGAAGATCAAGAGAAATCTCAAGATCAAAGAGAAAAAGAACGTTTACCTGATGTCAAGTGCTTCAAATGCTCTTATCGACAAGTTGCGCTGTTGCTCTCACTAAGATTCTTGTCTGACATGAGTTGCAGTCTTGAAGTTCAATATTATTAATCTCAACGACATTGATAATCTCTTCACTTCGTCTTCTTCTACGACGCTGATTCATAAGTTATTCTTGATCTGCTCTTGAACTTTGCCTAAAAATCATTGAAGCTAGACTGACACAGCAACAGAAGCAGAAGAGACTGATACAGTTGAAGCAAAAGAGATTAAAGCAAGAGAGATTGATACAGATAGAGCAGAACAGATTGACACAACTGAAGCAAGAGAGATTAAAACAAGATGTGTTTAAACAAGATGAGCGAGAGATACAAGAGCAACAAAGACTGAAACAAGAAGAACTATTTGAGTCAGACGAGATTAATCAAGAAGAAGAAGTAAAACAGAAAGACGTGAAACAAATGAAGAAAATTGCTAATCAAAGCATCAGCAAGATGCGAGCAGATTCACGCTCGACGAAAGAAACTCACAAAATGTAACATTCAAATTGATTTAGCGAAAACTATAAATCGTTTGAAGTATCATGAGAGTTTGTCGACGCTCATCAATGATTATGAAAAGCTCGACGATAATCAAGTTCAACGTCACAAGACTCGAGATTCTGCAACTTTGAATTGCACACAAAAGAATCAACTACGCGATCAGACTCAGAAAAGAACGAAAGAGACTGCAACATCAATTCTTTCTTCGAGATCAGCTTTAATGCTTTCTTTCAAAGCTTGAGCAGTTGCAGAGACAGAGTCTGATACAAGAGTTTGATAGCAATCTCTTTGTCAGTAATGATTTTGATTCTCAGAAAGAAATGAGTTTCATGAATTCATTATAATCACTTTGCATGTGAATCATCTATATATACAGCATCGAAGTCTTTCTCATTGAGTCTTCTTTGAAGCTGATATTTATCAACAATGCGTAGCTTCTGACAAAGATGAGCTGTCAGAATATCATGAATGCTTGTCTTAGAAAGCAGAAGTGCAAAATGAAAAGTCACTTCACTCATCAAATTCTTCATTTGTGATCATTTGTGAGTCAGGTAGAGCATTTGAAGACGTAGCTCTGAGCGTGCAAATAAGCGCTCACGTCATCTTCATTGAGTCAAACAATGCTGAATGCTACACTCATATATTTAGTTGCATGTTTCAGACAGCAATCATTTTATTGATTAACTGTTGATTTCGCAATTCGAAATGACTCACAAACGCTAGCGTGGTTTTTGAAGATGCGCGCTATCTGCATCTTCGCAACCTGATTGTTCTTCGTCATTCATTTAAATCAGTCGTTTCATAAGACTTGTCATTCAACGTCGCAGAGAGAATTTCAATGTCTTTCAATTGAAAGCGACAGTTGTCTGTTGAAGTAGAGTCTACGACAGTCTCTTCGTCATCATGTTTTGTCAAACGACAAAAGCAAGAAAATCAGCAGCGACATCAAACATCTAGCTGGTTTTGAGACAATCTGTCACGACAGTGACTTACTTGTTGTGCTCTTCAAGAGTTTGATTGAAGAATCGTGTGATCTACTGCTTCTGTGTCGTCTGATTGAACTGACAAAAAAGACATTGATCTTGCACAACTTAAGCACTTCGCAAGATACGATGAATCAAGCCTTGATAATCTTAGAGCTGTAAGAGAGATTCAACTTCTTTCAAAAAGCTCTACTAACTGTATGCTAGTATTCTAAGTCAGAGAACGCAGAGTTCTCTCAGCGAAACATGATCTTAAGTCAATTGAGCTTCAGAAAAAGAGTCAAGTCGAGAAAAGAATTGAATACATTCTTGAGAACGAAAAAATTCTCTGCATACAACTCTGTCTTTGAGCAGCATCTCATTGATCATGATGTCTATTCTGATAAATATGATGATGTCAGAAATGCGCAAGAACCGCATAACTGAAAAGAAATACACGTAAGATTAACAGTGTCTTGAGCATCTCTCTCGTCATCATGCTTCAGTCGAGAGACATTTCTAGACTTCAAAGAGAAGAATCAAGATGCTTTGACTGAAAGTCAAGTGATAAGCAAGACGTTCTCAATCATTGCTGACACGATTGATATTCTCTTGCAACAGAATCTTTGATTTGAAAATCTCAAAGATCTGATCAATGATTTTATCACTAAGACTCAGTTGAACTTCTACGACGAAACTCGCTCAGAAGAGTTAAACAAACAAATTCGAGAAGAACTAGAGTCTTACATTGTATCATCAACGAATACAGCAGCATCGTGCTTGCTCAACTTCTTCATGAAGGAAAAGAGTTCTAAGAAGAATACGTCTACATGCAAGAATCAAGCTCTATATGACGATGCTTTGAATGCTCGAGAGGTACACAAGCTTTGATCATACGTTGATTCAGAGACAACTTACAACAACAATGCGTATGCAATTATATCAACTTATCACGATGATTCTGAAACTCTCATCGTGTATACAATTCATGTTGTGACATTTAAGAATTCAAAACATCAAATCGAGTATCACATGACTCAACTTAATTCATTCGCTATGATCAACAATTCAAACACTTTTCAATAAAAAGCTACTTTTTTGAGAAATTGTTGAGACTTGACAAAAGAAAATCGAAAAAGACTCATTATTGCAGCAAATGCGAAAGCACTGAATGCAGAACATTCAGAATTTAACTCATTTATGTAAAGCTTTTCATCACAGTTAATCATTGAAGCTGTTCAATCAGAATCTGAGACGTCAACTGACGAGCTTACTCTGAATCACGAAACTTACATTCGCTCTACTCACAGAACGTCATCTGAAGCTTGAACGAATTCTTCACACAATATCTCATCAAATCAACGTCTGAAGAAAAAGTCAACTTGAGTTGACAGAAAGTCTGACACAGATTATAGAGATTTACAAAAGATCTCAATACGATTTATTTAAGACTACGAAAGTAAGCGTGAGTCTACAAAACGAGAGATCAATACAGAATCTGACATTCTCTCACTCAGATCTGATTAATAGAAGCGACATAGCACACAATCATTGTACGATATATTCTGCATCATCTGACATTCAACTCACTTCGCAATCTCGTGATTTCATCATATTGTTATTAAACTTTCTGATTTAATTCTTACTTTGTCAAACAAAATACGTGTTTCAGCGATCTCATCTGATTGCTACTTCAAACTTTCTAGTTCGCAAATCAACGATTCGAAGTTTTATTGTTGAGCATCATTGTAATCATTCTTTAAATGAACAATTCTTTCATTGACATATGCATGTACTGATGCAAGACGAGTTACTTCTTTGTAGATTTGTTTGAACATACGATTCACTTTATTCTTCGTTGAGCTATACTCTTTTTCACTAAGAATAATTAGCAAGATGACTTTAAGTAAGAGAAATCACTCACTCAATTTCAACTTTATCGACTTCTTTGAGCTTCGAATTTTGAGCGACTTTGTTGCTGATTATAATCTCATATTTTGACACTGCGTCGATAAATAAAGTGAAGCAGAGTTCGAGCCGCGATAGAAAATGATTGAGACATGACAATTGCTGTTTAAGAGATTAAACAGAATTAATTTGAATTCAGAGCACAGCAGCGATAAGCTCTTTGCAATTTTGAAAGAGTTTTCTGTTAATTCAATGATCAATATATAGAAGAATGTGCGAAAAGCAACAAATCAGAAAATAGTGAATACAGGCAGAATTTTCAGAAGAGAGTAAATTACGTCGAATTATGTTGCTACTTCTGCTGATCAGTATTTTGTTGCTGCAACTAATTCTTTCACTGATCTTTCTGATTATTGATCTTGATTCATGACACAGCAGATAAATGATTGAACGCAACAACAATGAATCTGAACTTCTTCTGCAGACACTTTTTTGTCAAACTTTCACATTTTAACAACGAGCTTTCAGAACAGATCATTGTGATCACAGACTCAAATATCGAACTTGATCTTGAAACAGCTCGCTACTTCACTCGCTGCAATGCGATCAAGATGATTTTGGCTGCAAGAAGTATTGAGAAGAAAGAAGAAGTCGCGAAGTCAATTGAAGAATTAACGAAGCTCAATGAAATGATTGAAGTGTGACAGCTCGATCTTGAAAGCTACGAATCTTGTCAAGCAATTCATCACAGAAGGCGCAAGGTCTGACTCGATTGAACGTTGTCGTGAAGAATGCTCAAGTTGTCAAATTCAATTTCTCGCTCACGAAGAGCAGTAAGACTTTCATTATGACGAACGTCATTGATATCTACTTTGTTTGAGATTATAAAAGTGAGTGTGCTGCTTTTGTTTGTTGTAAGAGTGAAAGAGAATCTCATTGCATAATTCGAATGCGAGTGAATTCTAAATCAGGTAGTAGAGACGAAACATATTTTATGACAGGTTTGATTCTGTCGAAGCTTATCAGTGTACTCAACTGATCTGAGGCTTGAGATAAATTTCTTCATCTTCTGATCAAAGTAAAAGTCTTTAATAGTAATGATTGCTTTATCTTGAGTCTTTATGATAATGTATTTGTCTTCTAACTTCAATTCTTCTTCAATCTGATTCACTAGCTGTCAGAAGTCAATGAGTTCGACAATGAGATTTCAATCGAATCAATAGAGTAAAGAACTGATCAATTCTGCAGCTTCGCTGATCTTCTTCATTCGACAACAGTCATGTAAGCAGAAAGTTGTGAAATTTCAATATCAATAAACATGAAATTCAAACTGACTAGAACAGAATATTGCAGATGTCATTGTCGTATTTTCTCACAGCATCGTGCTTGATCAATGATATTGTTTTGACCTTCGATCGAAATTTCTGTTTTCACGACGTCTGTGTAAAGCATCATTTCTGTAACATCATTGAGAACGCTATTGCAATCATACATCTCAAAGAACATCTTCAAGCGGCAGAAGTGCTTTGAGAAGTACACTCTAAATCAGTATTTCATTGTTCATTCGAAAGAATTTCGTTCGAGATTGAATTTTCATGATTTACAGTGAGCAAAGCGATGCAAGGAAGGTCTCGTCGATATGAGGTCAGCTATGATGGGGCGTACAGATCACGCTAAACGCAGAAATCGAGGTAGATCGCAGATCTATCTGCGCAGCGGAATGAGACGAACTTGACAACTGTTCTCTTCGCTTCAAGCGAAACCGAGCGTAGCCTGTACCTTGCGCAGTTGGCAGAGAAGATATGATGCTACTCTGTTGATGTTGTACATACGTGTCAGTGACTGAAATTTCCCCTCTTACTAAGTCTGCTCTGTTCTCATGATCTGAGCACGCAGTCTGAGCACGCAGCCTCAGCATGCAGCCTGATCTCGCAGTCTGAGCACGCAGCCTCAGCATGCAGCCTGATCTCGCAGCCTGATCTTATAACCTTCATGCTAGCGTACAATGTCACCAATCAGTATCACTTTCGGCACGCCGACCAATCCTAGTTTTCAGTGATATGAGAGCTTCAAAGACCTTGCAGACGAAGAGCTTGAAGAGATCGTTGTTCACTGTCGCAGCGCAACGGCTGCCTTTTTCACCGAGCTTACGGACCGGCGTAAGCCCTGGAAGAACCAGACGCTCGAGGATTACCATGACATGCTTCTGGAAAATGCCAATCGCATAAACACGAGGAGTTTGACCGATGAGCATGAGGATTATTTGAAAAACTTGTATTCATTTCTAGCAGATTCGAGAGACGCTTAAATCGAGCGCAATGAAACTAAGGTTGCAAGGCAATATGTATGGCTCGTTTCAAGAGTCATAGGCTGGTCCTATGCACTTTTGATACTTTGCGCCCTGAGCAAGCACAGACTGCAGAAACTCGACGAAGATCGACGTGTGAAACTCGTCAAACACATCACCCAACATCGTGCCTCGCTCTTCTGTCCTAAACTTAAGAACAAAGCCATTCGTTGCAAGCTTCACCAAATACGTATGAATTCACCTCTCTATATTGTTATATTGTTATATTTATTGAACTATCGCAGATGTAAAAGTGAAACCTTCACTCTCAAAGGGCTGAAAGCGTAAGCGCCACGAAAACGAAGACGTCGCCAAGAATAGAACATCTTTAGAATTGAAATATCAAAGGGAAGACATCATGCATCCTCCTGATAGCGGACATTATCCTCCCCGAAAGGAGATCTTGCCAACCACAACGGCGACCGCCCATGCCCACCCTCTCTCCAGTGGAAACGTTCAAATTCCACAAAACACCCTTTTCGATATTTCAAGTCAGCCCAGCCCTTCCATACCGGGTATCATCTCAGAGCAAGTAGAAAACGATGTTCATATAGACAGATTGACATTTGACGTCGAAGAACACTCTTCGTTATTGTCGACAGGTTTCGAGCATACTCAAGTCGTTTGAACTAGTGATCTTGTTTCAGACAGAGAACTTCACAGATTATTCGCTGAAACAGATACGCATCAATATACTGCTCTGTCGCTTGAAGTCAATTTCAATCGGAATTCGACTTCAATCTATCAGAGATCGTACGGTTTCACGATTTTCATGCACGTCCTCAACGAAGACATTTACGGCGTCTATGATATTCTTATACGCTGCGAATGCAGCTTGTGAAATCATGATCTCTACGAGCTCGGCCTTCTTTATGTAAGTCAATGATCTTCATCATGTATGGTCTACTGACCGGATTGTACAGTATGCGGCTCACTATTGCTGAAGAGGTTCTGAGCAAGAATGTGCGATGATTTCTCAGAGAGCAGTAAGTAGGCTTTTGTTGGAAGATTCATGAGAGGATCAATAATTCCTCGATTTGAATATCTGAGCTCGAAGAACTGATATTGCACATCGGAGTTACTCTTCCTGATGCGTGATTTCTAATGAGTGGTAAGATGTGAAACATTATGCTGCTTGATCCCGGTCGAACAGTCTGCTATCAACCATTACATCTTTTCAGTCCCCGCACGCCAACATTCCCCTACTCGATCGTGAATCGCTTGACGGCAACATCAATGGCACGTCAACTCTGATTCGCACTATCGTACCATTCCGTACAAGGCACTTTCTGTGCCGTTCTCAACGCCATGCCAGCTTCACCAAGCATCGTCTCAGCAGCGTCGTCATCTCTGCATAGATCAAAATTAACGTTCTTGTCTGCACATCGAACCATTAGTTGCATCCTTTGTACAGTCTTCACTTGAAGCTCTGAGGGATTGACTCACTATACTGGTTTGTTCCCGTCAACCCGTTCTGCGAACAAAGTGAATTGCCTTGCGCAGGACAGAGATTGTTGACTTTGATGACGATACTGTTCCGCGAAGGCAATGACGCTTCATTGTTATCAGTCAGAGCTGTCAGACGCCAGCAAGTATCGCAAGCAGGCTCGACGTCGACGTCAGAGCCCACATCGAACACATTCTGAGAGATCGTCGCGTTATAGCTCGTGCTGCTAAAGAAATCGCATGCGACTTGAGCGTTGTTACAGTTTCCGGAGTCAAAAGAGTCGCCGGCATTGTATCTGAGAGCCGTTAGCATTCTGCGTGTGAAAGAAGATCGTCCTGTGGGAGAGCTTGACTGTGCGAAGAAAGAATGAAGACGTACTCGGTGAATGAAGATTGATATACTGTGTCGATGTCACTGAGAGAGGAAGTCGATCCGGCTGAAGACTGCGCAGATGATTTTGACGATGACGATGAGTTTCCTTGACCTTGACCTTGACCTTGACCCTGACTTTGCCCTGTGCCTGACTGTGCTGAGCTTTCATGATTCGTCGAATTACTGTACAGCGACGAACCTGTCGCAGGACCTTGCGCACGAGAAACGATTGCCTGAAATTTCTGAACCTGTTGAGACTTTGGTCGGCATTGTTCAGCGCTTGCGAGGACAGCGAATACGATGAAGACAATCTTCGTGAGCAGCATAGCGAATGTGAAGTGAGTATTGGTCAAATGAACGAAAGTTGCGCTCGAAAGCTACGATATAAGAGAATGTATTGAGTCAGAAAATCGATGCTGAGAATTGTGATATCAAGTAATGTACTGCATAGGGGTTTTTAATGGGTAAATGATCCGTGCCGGGGTTTCGAGTCGACTCGTATTCTTCCGAGCCTGCCGAACATGTGCTGAATTGTTCATCGTTCTCTGATCTTGCAGTAGACTCGATCGACGATGTCAGCTGTATGTCTGAGATATGTTGCATTGTTCTCGTTTCGAATTTACTTCATCAGTCAATCAGCATACTAGCGTAGTCTCGTTTGATGTCTCGGCGGCAACGTGATCGAGCTCGACAGTCAAACGGGGAATTGATGATCAGTTTCAAACAGGTAGAAATCTTGTTTGGGGATTGATCTTTCTCGATTGTCGTCTTTCTTTTGAAGCGCGCAAATGCGCGACACATGCTCTTTGACGGGTGCAGAGCTCTGATCAAGTATGCACTACGACTTGAAATAATCATCGCTCGCGAAACAAGTGATCGGCCTGGATGATTGCCTCAATGTGTATGTACAGTATGTCTATCTCGACTTCGAGAGTGTTTCGATTCCTTGTTGCTTCTCATCTGCTTCTGCGATACCTGCTTTATATCGGTTTCATAGTCTCTCGTTTGCTCTTTTGCCCCTCAACAGCAAATCTGTTCGGTCTTTGTGATCTCTGACTCTCGTTTTTCGAAATTATCATTGCTCTTTGTGTCTCTTTCGCTGTGTTAATCTCATCATACATTCAAGACTGCTCATCGATTCAGCACTCTCATCGACTGGAGAGTAAGCATTCGCCTCAATATGCTCATCAAGTACGGTCTTTCAGGCCTGCTTCTGACAGTCACGATATTCGCTCATGACTGTCTTCAAAATAGTTGTGTGAATGCTTTGCTTCAGAACTCAAGTGTTGCTACCTCATTCTGCAAAAAGTTCGAGAGTCATCAAAAGAATCTATCATCGCATGCAGTCGAGTTAGTTGGCCAAAAAGAAGAATCTTGTGTCTGCTCGTCATCTTCAACGCTGTCATACTTCGAGTCACTTACAGCTTGCTTTGAGGATAAGAATTTCGCTCCCGTTCTCATCGCTGCCTGTGAGTGCATCAACAACGAGCAGAGATTCGGGCCTGAATCTGAACCTGGTCACGAGACATCAGTTTCATCGAACGAAATCCCGGCACTTATTTCTTTCTCAAATTCACAGAGAGAATCTTCGCCGAGCGGCTCTCAATCAGGCAGTAGTTCTGGAGAAAGCAGTGTGAACTCGCAAGGAGACTCATCGCTCACTGTCTCTCAGTCACCTAACAGCCCAGGTCAGAGCGACGTGAACTCGCAAGATGACTCGTCACCTAGCGGTATCTCATCAATCTTCAGCCCAGGTGAAAGCGCTGTCAACTCTCAAGGAAGTTCCTCGCCGAACGGATCGTCGCAGACTTCAGCGTCAGAGAATCAATCTTCGATCAATAGTGGCTCTGCAATCAGCGTTTCTCAGAGCAGTCTCGCAACTCATCTGTCGTCGAAGTTCTCTCATTCTGTTTACTACTACAGCAGCGATTCTGCAACGCCGTCGCCTTCAGGCTCTATCGAAGATTCAGGATTGACGCGTCCGACTGAACAGATCGAATCGAGCTTCTCATCTGACACTGAAATGTCAATTCAGCCCTCGAGCAGTGTCAAGTCATCGTATCTCATATCGTTCGATACAGGCGTACCTATTCAGCCCTCGGGCAGTGTCAAGTCATCGTATTCCATATCGTCCGGTACAGACGTATCTATTCAACCATTCGACAGCATCAAGCCATCATACTCTATATTCTCAGGCACAGGAATGTCCGTTTTGTCGTCAGGCATCGACAAGCTCATTCAGCCCTTCGGTAGCATCAAGTCATCATACCCTATTTTCTCAGGCACAGAGATCTTCATTCTGCCGTCAGGCATCGGCAAGCTCATTCAGCCATCCGGTAGCATCAAGCCGTCGTACTCAATGCCGTTCGGGACAGAAGTTTCTATTCTGTCGTCAGGCACAGACAAGCCTATTCAGCCTTCTGGCAGCGTCAAGTCGTCGTACCCAATACCGTCCGGGACAGGAGTTTCTATTCTGTCGTCAGGCACGAGAAATTCCATTCAGTCTTCTGACAGCGTCAAGTCATCTTAATCAGTGTCCGGAACGAGGGTCTCAATCTTTTCTTCGGGCACTGACAAGTCTATTCAGCCTTTCGGCAGCTTGAGCTTAAGCTATCTTCCCTCTGAAAGTAATGTTTCAAGCTTTTCTTCAGGCACTGATGCGATCGTTCTTTCATCAGGCTCGAGAATCTCTAGGCCGTCGATGATGTCATCGAGTATCGATCTTTCATCTCGATCTCTTGCGCGACATGTTGGAAAGAAATCGATTTTTCAGCTCCTCAAGAAGAGATTTACACAGAAGTTCGCACGCTATGATTCGCGTGCACTCTGAGCACGACATGCAGATTAAGGTGCGGTGTTGAAGGTTGAGTATGACGAATGGATAGACGGTTTGCTCGCACAAGGATGCTAGAGCTTTATTTCGATCTTTATCTTCTAAATTCGTCAGGTCTGAGATTACTCGTCATAGTTTTTAATCTTAATGTATACACAAATCGACATATTCGAAACATCTTATGGGATTTATTAACTATCGTTTGCGAATCTATCAGTAATGTCATCTCTCTTCTATGTACAATAGTAATTTTCAGAGGCATCGTAGCTTCTGACTGCTATTCGCTCTAGCTGAGTCTTCGGCTGAAATTTCTAAATTCTAACAGCATACTGACTGTGATCGTGACAGCGAGCGCTGTTTCATCGAACAGAAAGCCGCTATTGAGTGTGCCGTGGTCAATTTCGACGAATTTTGTGAATTGCAAGGAAGCAGGGAAGATTCGTAACGAGCGATGCGTGAAGTGTCGAGAAGGTGGGATGTGAGATAAAGTCACTAGAATGCGCTACAGTCTCAGCCTCAACCTCTTCGTCACTCCTTTCAGGCATCAACTCTGGAACAGCAACGTACGACTCTCACGGTTTCAAATGCTCAATTACTTCATTAGCTGAATCGCCGACACTGCCTCATATATTTGCCTTCGTGGGTGGATTTGAAAATACCTCATCACAATCGAAATCCTCTCAGATCCCTCGAAGCCGCTCAACATCTCATCAGCCCTCACTTTCTGCACCATGGCAGGCACGAATCTCATCTTCGCACTTCTCGTAGTTCTCATCATCATACTAGGTACGAATCTTTATCTTCTCTTCACTTGCTACTTCAATTCAAAACGCTGATCTTCATCCCTCAGTTCTTCTCGTCGGCGTTTACCTCATCGCTGGCTGCGACGCAGATCTCATCATCAACATCTGCCTCACAGTCCTTGAGTAGGTTTTTCTCGACTTTTCTCTCTGATCAACTCAGATCCGCTTCTGATCTGCACAGAGCTATTTTCCGGGTCATATTCACGCTTTCTACCTCGAATATGTCTACTTTGATCGTCGGAGCGAGACGATGAGCGACGAGCAGGGACGTGCGTCGGGGGTTTATAGCGACAATGTGCAGCAGGGGGGGAGGACGCAGTATGGGACTGTGGATGAATAGAGTGGGAAGGTGAGAAAGGAAAAGAAGAAGGGGCTGGGAAGGAATGAGCTCTGAGCGTAGGTTGGAGAATACTTGAGGGAAATGAGACAAACGATGATATCTAGTATCATGAAAGGAAAGAGATATTTAATTATAGGAATTTTTTGGAGCATCAGTATTTGGTGCGCGTGAATTGAAACTAATTATCATTTCAACACAACCTTTTGCACAGGCAATCTCTTCGAGCCACATGGCGAATTGTGCCGCCACGCCCACCGCATCCGCAGCCGCATCGTACGCCGATAAAACAAAGGCAGAGAAAGTCTCCGAGGATGAACAAGGTGACAAAGAGGCGCGGGCCAATCGGCCCAAAACAGCTTGCCCGATAGTGTCTGTGCAGTGAAGCAACGCCCAGGTACAATGACGACGAGAGGAAGGTGGGACCGAGAGTGGGGCCAATGATGTACCTGCAGTCAACATTTAGCTCATGAACTCGTATGTACGTAAACGTCCTCACATGATGTATGCATCCTTGCTTCCTCGATTGCGTGAGAGTTTGACCTTGGCCGCGTAACCTAGGAGCTCCAATAGGAGACCCCCGAGCATTCCAATTGCGTAGCCGTAGAAGCGCCAAAAAAAGATGGCAAGAATAGCATGCACAACCAAAAGCGTAACAAAGATGCTAAGAAAGTCTGCGTTTGGTGCCAACAGCGGCGTAAAGGAGAGTGAAGCAATACTGTTGGACGCCATATTATCTGAAATGCCGCTTCTGGTTATAACGGAATCGAAAATAGGTTGACAGACGGATATCAAGAGAAGACGAGCAGTTCTGCTTATAACATACCTCCCGCGAGACGGAGATTATAATGTCCCATAAAGGTACCGAAGAAAGCCCGCAAAATTACCGCTAAATTTCCGTCGTTGAAAAACTCTTTTTCTCCCGTGAGGATCAGCAACCTTGTCGTCGACTTGTTACCGGGACGGAGCTTTCTTCGAGGACTCGACGAGACACGATGCTGCTGAAGCGAGGAATGGAGCGTAAATCGTGCGACTTTTGTTTTAGACGCAAGATCAAGTGTGATCGCCCGGCCAGGGTTAGTGAGGGTACCGATAAATGCTCACAGTGCGCTTTGCGCCAGGTACCGTGTCGACTTGATGATTCTGACGATGTCCGCATTCGCAGACGGCGGGGGAATTTCCGCCGTGAAGAAAGTTCGGAAACCTGTCAATTGGAACAGCGGCAGGTCGCATGGTGTGATGTTTACGAAAAAAGTCAACGAGCAGTCGGCATCCCTCCCGTGAACATTGGTATAAGCCCCACTTCCGCGGGTATTCAACTTGATTCATCGACAAATCGACACTCTACAACACACTCAGTTGGCAGTCCGGTACCTCCTTTACCTCCACTAGAAGTCGACGCCGCGACATTTTCACAAGATACGATCGACCAAGGCCCTTCCCTAGATTCCTCGTTCGGGCTCAGCTCTGATAGTCTCTCTTTTCTCGACCAGGTCTTCATGAGGGAAATCGAGCCGGTGAAATGAATCGATCAGCCATCCACCACAGACCAAGCCAGTGAACAGACACGAGATCACCGTGGAGGCATCTCAGTCACAAGTCGAGTGGATGACGGCCGCTCTCAAGCTTCCTACCAAACGGCCAACGTGAACTCGACCATCTTTACCGCAGCGCTACACGCATATTTTGACTCGGCCGCCCCTCTGCCTCCCTATTCTTTTCGAGGACGCATTCTGGCAAGACTATAATGCTGGTCGATGTAGCCTTACCCTCATTTTTGCCATCGCATGCTGCGGTATGCCTTTCACGGCAGCTGAAGACAAGTGGCAGTCCCAGCAACAGGTTGCATGCAAGTTTAGAGAGTCTTTCCTTGGGGCCCAGCACATTGCAGCTACCCAAGGCTCCGCCCGTCTCGATGACCTTGAAGCACTGGCGCTCATGATCAACTTCGAATTTGACGACGCGCACAGCTCAGCCCTCGACTTACGGCTGGGAAGCCTTTTTCTGACCCTCGACTCTCTTGTCTTGATGATACTGCAAGTTCGGATCCACAGTCACAGCTCCCTGGCTGAAGCCTCCGAGACGGTGTTGGCAAGGGCAGAAGAACGTCGTGCGCTCCTCTTTTGGCACGTGTATGGACTGGATGCATTCCATAGCCTCGACTGCAAGAGCATCTCTCGTATTCAAGACGGCCATGTCGACTTCGCCGACCAGCTGCCACCACCACACCGAGTGTCAGGCTATCTTGATGCCATACTGGCCTTGGCCATGGTTGCACGCAGTATCATACAAACGCTTTGTAGCACCAGGGCGAAACAAAAAGGAGTCAGGCTCGATGAAATACAGTCACTTTATCAAAAACTGCATCACTGACGCAACAGTGCCTGTTCATCGTACTTTCATTGGCAGAGAGAAGAGAACAGCGAGCTTGGGTCGATAGACGGCGACAAGAGCTCCTGTCCAGACAAGGCAAGCACAATCACGCAGCTGCAGCGTGCGATGGTTGGCTACCTTGAACTTAATTGTTACATGCAAATAGAGAGCTGCGTCATGAAGCATGGCATTCAAGAACAAGCCAGCCTCAGGGGAGAGCTACTCGCCTCGCACTTGGAATACGAGACCCTCCGCGCCGTCAAGGACACAATTGCTCTATCTCAGTGGGCAACTACAACCCAAATTCAAGGTCAGCAACCTGGCTCGTATTCCTTAATTGACCGTGCACCACAAATTATGCGCGATATCTGTGCTGGTGTATGCATGTGGATGTGTCTCCGTGGCCAGGTGCTCCAGCATCGCGGCTTACCGAATATACTCTCATCCAACATCACTTCGAATTCGAAAAGGGGGGGAGAAGATGGAGAACGGGTACGAAATCAGCACATGGCCAACTACGCAGAGGCGGCAATCACGCTGCGAGATGCAGTAGCAAGCGCGAAATCGCACAAAGACACTGAGCGGGTTGTTGCTGGTCTAAACAGGCACGTGAATTCGTTAAAGGAGGTGATTCACGCACACCAGTCGTGCATCCCTCACGCACTGCATGGGCAGTCTTCCCTCATTGTATAGATTGTTTTCGTTGACGCGCACGTTTTCACATGATAATCGATTGGATGGACGATACGAGCTCAGACAAGGCGGATGTCTCAAATGTTTCACTCGTTATATTTAGAGTCCGTCGGGGGCCTGATGGGACTAGAATGCGAGTGATTTTGTTGCAGACTGTTCTGAACAGTTGGCTTGCTTAAGGACATCAGGAAATTTGAATATGTTGTTGCAAAAGAGCAAGTCCACGTTTATAGAATTCAAGCTCGTCTGCTATGTAAGGATGATAAAACTGCCCTATCTGTATTAAATGAGTGACATTAATTCAGCCAACCTGTCGATCCTTGCGCGCTCAGTATCACGCCGCAATGTTGACCGGGCAGGCTGTGCTGATCAGTGAGTTGAGAGGTGGCTGAAACCCCAGGTAGATGCGGGCCTGTGAAAACAAAAGGGAGCCAGGTTTACCTGCAGCATGCTCCAGGAGTGAGTCACCAAGGCGGACTCTATGACTTGGTCAATATCCGGTGATGTACAAATCTCCGATCTGTGAGTATCCTCCAGTAGTCTCTGGATTTTGACATGTAGGAGCGGTATTAACCTTGCTGTATGACCCCGACATTCCAAGCCAGGCTGCTTCTTTAGCCGAGCTTGAGGTTGGGTGGAACAAAAATCCGATGCAGTTCGCTGCAGCATGCCTGTTCGCGAAATCATCGAATATGTGCTGCGCAGCATCTTTCATGTGAGCGTAGGTCGTTTTAATTTTCGGGAATTCAAACTTGATGTCAGACTCCTCGTACGAAGTGTGCACATACTCCGTTTCGGACCGTTTGGTCAACTTCTCGGGTGAATGGTGGGCATAGCTTGTGAGCTTGACGTGGCCATCTTCGCGCCACGCCTCGGTCATAACCTTTCCATTTCCGGGACTTGATCTAGACGTGTTGAATAGAATGTACTTTCTCTCATTCTCGACCAGATTATCCTTCATCCAACCTCTGTGGAAGACGTCCAACTTATGAATTGCTTCACCGTCGATGTGCACCATGTCGAACGGATCCGGGGCCGACTCGTCTCTTGGGACAAACGCTGCAGAATACACAGCTGCGCCTGCGCTCGCCGTCGCTATAATAGTACTGACGACGACTTCTATCCAGTCTACCAAGCATGCCTCTGTGTTGTGCGTTGTTCCTTTGTGGCAATCGATTTTCTGATTGCGTAAGGCAGTCCAAAAATATCCCTGCTGGACGACTGCTATGGTGGTGAATATGCCGCACGCGACGAGCCCACGTGTGACGAGAACATAAGGAGGAAGATACATCGTAATGTCAAGGAGTGAAACAGTTGACACAGGTGACAGCTGTCTCTTTAGATTGGAAAGTTGAGTGTCGAAGTTGATTGGAGCTGGATGAAAGTTTTGTGATTGGGTAAAGGACAGGTAGAAGTTGGAGTAGAACGCCATTCTTTATAGGATTGAAGGGGACCGATCGATGAGTCGGTTTGCAGACCGTAAAGGTCGATCTTATCACGATCTTGTGTACGGGCCGTCGTCGTCGTCATCAATCCTCCTTATTCTCGTCATGGCGGATCCGAGGTGTGATAATTCACGTCACTATCTCGCCCATCCTTCGAATAGGTTC